>Ga0265797_10000117_pt1 | contig 161250 bp, 174 predicted proteins | sample P2T30metagenome_FD_192433 | JGI IMG/M metagenome (GOLD analysis project Ga0265797, IMG submission 192433) | Plant litter microbial communities from East Loma Ridge, Irvine, California - P2 T30 | ecosystem: Environmental > Terrestrial > Plant litter > Unclassified | place: USA: California...
CTCTTTTGGCGTCCACTTGCCCTGTTCCTGACGATACATGCTACGAAGTACCTCACTAACCTGCCTTGCCTGTCGAGGTGTATGGAGTCGTTTTTTTCTCTCTGCTCGGCCATCGATGATAGGTATACTGAGCAAATCATGGGATCGGGCGCTCTCTGGTGTGATTGAGACTTGGGCGTACGTCCACAACACGCTTTTCTTGGAGGGACAGACACCAACTTGGGCCCCTATGAGGACATGATCTGTGAGTCTGGCGAACCAAGATCTCGAAGACGTTCCATTGAATGGAGTTTGGGTGATTTTTACTTCCCTGCGTCAAGCCTCAAGTCCACGACAAACGTATACCACAAAAAAAGCACAAGACACTTGTTGCATTTCTTTGCATCGTACTACCTTAGGGCTCCGAGTCATACTGACAGTACCAATAAAAGCGTCACAACTATCAAGCTACTCCCTCTTATACTCATGAATCTTAGAGTTCCCTGAAACTTGAAATTGTTTTGGACCATAGTGTGCCGATGAGAATGCTACACTCAAGCAGTGGCCCTCCTTCATGCTCCTGAACCCCAGAGATGCTACCACAGGAAGACGAGTCAACTCCAATTCACGATGCCAATGGGAAAGTACTCGAGGGTACCCTCCATCTCTTCGGCACTCTACACGATTCCTGCATCGAAGTTATTCGGAAGCCCTCCACACGCCATCAGCACCCCGATACTCCCACTACCGCGCTGTCTGATCGTAGCGCTTGAAGCCCTTGAGCTCAGTGTCCCACTCGGAGTTGGTGTGTCTGCGGCCTGGAGGTACTGGACTGGAGGTCTGCGTGATCTCATTGCCGACCGATTGGACGACTCGACGCATAGAAGCCGTGAAGAGCGGAGTGCTAGTCGAGCCAGAGCCGGGTTGGCGCATCAGCGCCGTCTTCTCGTCCTGCAGACTGCGTAACACGCCAAGCGCCGCAGCATCAACCATCCCTTTCTGCATCAAGCGAGTCACGAAGTCGAAGACCCAATCTTGACAATCAAAGATGGATTCCTGTATCCTCGTCAGTCTGTATGATTTTGACGTGCGCTCAACAACTCACTTACAGCGTCCCACAGCGGCTGCGAAACTCCAGGGGGCCGAACAGTCAGTGCGATCTGGTCCAGAGCTCCGTTTGGCTTTGGATCTGGAGTCTGTTGGGCTTCCCAATGGCAAAGAAAGTGGACGAAATCGGTGCTGTTGTCCTTCTGGCAGGTCCAGTCAGGTCTAATCTCGTGCATGAATCCTGCCAGAGGAGATCCTTTCACTTGGAACAAGGTGCCCGGACAGTCCTTGGCCGATGGATCGGCGTTTTTGTATAACGGACATGGGACAAACATAGCCATGTGCTTCCGGCCTCTCTCTTTCGGACCCATTCTCCATTTTAGGGTGTGAACGGGGGTGGATGCAGACGCAGGAGCAGACATGATGACGAGGTTTAGAGCTCTGGTTGAGGGTTTTATGGTGCGACGATGATCGAGCGCCTTTGAAAGTCGAGGTAGGCGCCAGACTGTACTTATGCGAGCACTTATTGAGCCACGTGGAACATTGCTGCCTAGAGCAGCTCTGATGAGCACCGTTGTCTCGGATCGACATGCAAGAATCCATGGGCGTCGAGGTATAAGCCACTTCTAAAGTCCTCGACACTACCCCTCCAAGCCCTTGGCACCTACTTACCTACAGTTACCAGACTTCACTCTCGACATGTAAGAAACAGTTCATCTGATCGAAGACAATACCTTTGAGGCCAAACCTCAAGATCCGAACATCACGCCGGCCCATGCCACGACCAATAGGTTGTAAGAGCTTCGATCTCGTCGGGACAACGGTCCAGCACACGATCAGCACAGCCTTCTTCAATCCATCCGTGGTCGTATGTGGCACGTTCCATGCACAAATACTCCCAAAATTCCGGGTACCAGCCAGCTTGGCCCCAATCCACCACACCACCGATACATCTCGAGCCTGGCTCTCCAGCGATCATGATGTTGTCCAGATGAAGATCCGCGTGAGAGAATCAGATGGCCGCGTCATCCGGTAGTAGATGCCTGACGGGGTCGGGGGGTCTCTGTTCTATGAGTATCCAATCCAGACACCAGAATTGCAAAGCATCGTTGAACTCTTTGGTGTCGGGGAAAGGGCCAGCCTTTTCGCCTTTGAAATATATCGCTTGTACTGGACCATGATCGAGTGCGCCTTATGATATGTTAGCCAGCGTAACGTGCACGGAACCATTCTTGGGTTCTTACCAACGTACTCGGTTCTGTGACACTGCCGTACGCTCCTCAAAGTCGTGAGGATGTTTCCAAGTTGGTCCGCTATCGTCGTCCGTTCTTCAGACGTGAGCGTGGACCAGCAGGATCCTAAAGTGACTCCTGGTAATAAGCTCATATAGAGGTATTTGATGCTAGCCTCCGATCTCCAAGCGACCAACTCAGGAACGGGGACCTCATTACTTGGAAATGCCCGACAGACGGCTTGGAGACTCTGCGCCTCTTCAATCCTGACTAGATGCTCGCGTCCCCATTTCACAAAAAGTCCAAGTTTGGGCAGGGCGACAAAGCTGTAGTTTCTATTGCCCGTGTATTCACGCACTTCGGTGGGTGTGGGCAATTCCGGGCTAGGAAACTCAGACGAAGCATTTCGTGAGCGAAAGAAACAGGAATCAGGGACGTCCACAGTACACGGTTACAGCTCCGTACGCAGCGTGTCGTCGAACGCGAACAGAGGCAATTCCAGGCTTGAACCGTCCGGTGTAGCTTCTTGAGAGCGAAGTGAATTGGATTCAAGGATGTGTACAGCAGAGGTACGCAGATCTGTGAGCAGCGGATCCTCGCACGTGGATTGTAACATTTTGCTCGGAGGAAGTTGTTGTTTGGCAAGCAAGAGGGAGACCAAGTCGAACGCGACAACGGATCGTCAATCGATGCGTGAATGCCTCATTTACCGCCTGAGGTCTCCTCGATCACTCTGTCACCTGATCCGACGACATTATAAACCGAGCATCATTCACGTCTTGACATTGAGACGAGATAATATGGATGGTTTCGGAAAAGGTCACTACAGTTCTGTTCGTAGCAAGTCATCGAATGTGACTGTGACCATGATGCATCCCTCGAGCTCTGACAAAGCCATCATCACTCGCCAGCTGACACAAAGCTGAAGAGGAAAGAACGCATTTAATCTCGGGCTCATGCAAACAAGTTCAGCCCCAGCTGAGCTCCAAGCGAGTGCACTGGTGACGGAACATCGTCGCTACACGGCAATACATGAGGTACCTTGGTAGCTGCCTATATTATCCCGCATTGCCACTGAACAATCGACCGACTTGGTCTATCGACCAATCGACGACTTACCACAAAGCAACATACCACCAGCACAAGGCCAAAATGAACCTCCGGATCAACAACAAAAACGTTCCCCTCCCTAAACCATACCCTGTCATCCCTCAACAACCCCGACAGAACCCCATGCGAGTCCTAGCGCTAGGTCTGTCGCGGACTGGAACTTTGTGTTAGTCCAATATATGAACCACCAGAAGAAAGGACTCAGCCTTTTTAACACAGCAAACCAAAGCACTCTGGGCAGCCCTCAACCAACTCGGCTACACCACCTACCACGGCCTAGAGGCCTGCTCCGACAACGCAAACGGCAGCCTCGACTTCTGGAACGCAGCAATCGAAGCCAAAGAACAGCAGCAGAACCAAACCGAACTCGGCAAAACGAGCAATACTAATAACAGTCACTCAACAACAGCAGCAGCAGCAGCAAAACCCCCCACCACAGCCCCCGACTTCGACCGCGCCCTCTGGCGCTACGACGCCGTAACCGACACCCCCTGCGTCCTCTTCGCCCCCGAACTCCTCCTCGCCTACCCGCACGCCAAAGTAATCCTCACACACCGCGACCCGGACAGCTGGGTGGCAAGCATGCAGCGCTCATACTACACCGTACTCCAATCCCGCGGCGCGAACATCATGCGAGTCCTCGATCGGGATTTCACGCGCAAGTACCACGCGATGGGGATGGGGACGCTGCGGGCGTGGACGGGCGGGCACGTGAACGATCTGGGCAAGTTGAGGGAGGGGTATGTGGCGCATTATGAAGCGATGAGGAGGATTGTGCCGAAGGAGAGGTTGTTGGAGTGGCATGCGAGCGAAGGGTGGGGGCCTTTGTGCGAGTTTTTGGGGAAAGAGGTTCCCGAGGGGGAGTTTCCCAAGGTGAATCAGGGGGATTGGGTTGCGGATTTGCATGGGAAGATGTTGGTCTTTAGGTTCTTGGTTGTTGTTGGGAAGGTGCTTGGATGGGTTTCGCCGTTGGTGGCGGTTGGTGTTGCGTGGTGGTGGTTTCTGCGCTGAGTAAAAGTGGCGCGTCAATGATATCTTCCCGTCTGTGGCGATTCTGACTACCTACACCGCACTTCATGATGGTCCAAAGAGAGCGAGGGATGGCAGTCCCTCAACCTCACACAGCACCATTGAAACGACCGAGTTGAACATCGAATAATATTGAACTTGCTTTTCTTGATTGTTACACTCGCTTTCGAGATTGTTGACAGTATACCGACAGGAGGCGCGGATCGGATCGAATTCCTTCAGCTTCGGCCTCATCTTTCCCTCCGTCTTCCAGAACTCTCCGCAAGGCACGCGAAAAAGTCAAACGACAAGGCGGTCCAATTCGATTACTGGACCCGCAAAGCAAGCGCGTACATGCCTCCCACCCATCCAGCAAGCGATGAAAGCAAAAAGGCAAAGTAAATAAAGATAACGCCGGTGGAAGTGCTCAGAACGAACGACTCCGATAAAGGCATCACGAGAGCAGGGCCGGCAGGACCACGATGCAAGGCGCACGCACGGCTCCACGTCCCTCGGGCCTCATCTTTTTCCTTTTTTTGTTCATGCCCCTCCATCTATATTCTATATATTTTTTTGATTCGTGAAGGAGCTCAGTGTCATTGAACGTACTTTTCGTCTCAGTCGCTGCCTCCCGTTCGGTCGTGATTGTGCGGCCCGCGCGGCGCGGCCAACAGCAAATGTTTGACAAAGCAGATCAGAGGGCGGCTGTCGTGTACCCTCCATCACTGCGAGTGCGAGTGATGATGTTCCCAGCTTGCTGATGCTGTTCAATGTGAACAGGTGAGCAAGAGTGAACCCGTAACACGGCATCTGTCGCTCGGCCTCCAAAAAGCTTCGTCCGTATGAATTGAAGTCGTCATCTCGAAGTTGTTATACAGCCTCGGCCGTGAAGTCGTGAAATTTTGCGCTATAGGGCGCTCGTCTGTACACTAGCCACAGCGCTGTGCACTTGAGAGTTGTAGGGCTTGAAAAGCAGCTTCATGTCGAGGGTCAAGTCGTCCAAGCCGTATTGGTCATCGATGTCGCCAACCGAGCCAATCTCATGACCATAGTGAGAAGGGTCACCAACGACGAATTGTTTGATGCGTTTGAGAAGGCCCATGACCTGCTTGAAGCGAACATCAGGCGGTGCCGTCCAGTCGCCAGGGCGGTTGGACTGAATGAAGCTTCTGCCAAGATAGAAGAAGTGTACGCCGTCTCTGCTGAAGCCGAAGCGGCGAAGCTGAGTCTTGCTGGGCGGGTATTGAAGCTCAATGTCGCTGTCCCACATGCGCTTCCATTTGTCGAGAGCAGCGTTCAGTCGCTTCTTCTCGTGCTGTGCCTGGGCGTTGGGCGCACCAGAACTGTATCCGTCAGTCGGAGTCGCCGTGCCACTGTTGCCGTTGCTCAGGCTTCCGTTGCCATGCTGGTCGAGCCACTCGTTTTGTGACAGAGGCGTTGCAGGCCCGCTGCCACCGAATGGGTTGTTAAATCCTTGGAAAGCGCCTTCGGGGTTGAAGAGCACCTTTTGACAGCCCATGATCCTGGTGATGAGAGCATGGATGAGGACGAACTTGGAGTAAACGTTCGTCGCGCCAGGCTGGAAGTTTCCGTTGAGCTCAAGAAGCGTTCGTGTGGCATCGCGCATAGATGGCTGACGTGCGTTGCGGGTACCAGTAACGTTCCTTGATTGCGCCTCAGGTCCGTTCAGGCCCAGAGCATCAGCACATTCGCCGCCATCCTTAGCATCCCAAGCAGCATCGTCGGCAGGGAGTGGCAAGCGTATCTCCAAAGGATCGAGCTGCGGCGTGTTGTTGAAGTACATGCACATTGCAGCATCGCACAGGAACAAAAGGTACGCGGCACGGCTGCGTTTCTCTTGCTCGAGCCATCCGTGCCAGTTCCAGTGAGACCAGTCCTCTTGCGACAGTGGCCCACCTTGAGAATGGTGCAGAATGCTGTAAGCGTAATGACCCGGTGGCGCAGAGTGCAACAATCCCATCGCGCGGGAGATGCGAACCAGGATTGGTAGATCACTGCACGCGATCTCTCTCTGTTCAGAAGAACCATGCCAAGTGAACATTGTGGAGATGATCAATAGAGCCTGCAACTCGTCCACCTCCCAGCGTCCAGTGCCGACATCGGGGTTGTGGTTGCCTGTTGCGACCTGTTGCCATAGAGTCGAGTTTTTCAAGACTGTAGCGCGCACAAACTCCATCATCTGTCTCGACTGACTGACGTTCATGCGTGGGCTGTAGATCGCACCGATGGTGATGATGGCAAGGACCAAGGGATTGCCAGCATCAGTGAGCTTGAACGTAGGCATGTGAATGATTGGCCAATGTCCATGATAGGAAGTGTAGTGCTCGGCGAAATGTTTGACATTCTCGATGCTGAGGCACATCTTGACCATCTCTGCCGCATTGGGGTCGCTTCGTGCAGGCTCGCCTCCATCTGGGAAGCAATACTGCATCAAGCTGTCAACCTTGGCCTGGAGAGGATCTTCCATGCTCCAGTTGGGGAACCCGGGAATGCCGTTCTCGTTGTCGGCGTCCTCGCATCCAAAGGCTCCGGGATGCGAGTAGAGACTACCTAAAAAAGAATCGTTGCTAGGGTCGTTGAACTGTTTGGTGTCAGGCTCGGGTTTGACGTTGTTCATTCCTTGCGAGCTCGCGTTCGCAGGAAGGCTTCCTCCGATGAAGCCATCCTGGCCACTTTGGTTGAACACACGGCTCCAGTCCATCTGGGGGCCGCCTGTCTCACCATTTGAAGTCTGCGGATGAGGACTATTGTGGCTGGTGTCGAAGCGCGAGCTCTGCTGGCCTAAAAAAGACATCGGCTGTTGCTGTTGTTGCTGTTGCTGTTGCTGCTGGTACATTCCACCATTCATGTGCTGCTGGTTGAAAGGGTATCCCGGAGGCATCTGACTACCATTGCTGCTGTTCTGCAGGGCGTACGCATGAAGATTGGGGTGGTATGGCTGGGATGACTGTTGCTCTCCACCCGGGGCGTTAGAGCCCAATATGCCTAGGCCAGCAACGCTTCCACGGTGACCCATTGCGTTCGGCGCAATCAGGCTGTTGGCACGGGAGGATCGACCAGAGATGTCGCCATTGACTGTCGGGCTGCTCGAAACTACGCCAGGGTTGTACGGGTTGTTTCCAGCTACTTCGCTCAGGCCGGCCAATCCAATGGGGCCGTCCGCTTGGCTGATTGACAGACGGTTGTTGCTGTTGGTGTTCCGACGCTGATGCGCCAGGTGGTTGGCTCCAGTGGGGTTTCCGCGACGGATCGAGCACTTTTGGAAATGGCGTTTCAGAATGTCACTGCGCGAGAAAGTGTCTTTGCACAAGTGGCAGGAGTACGGTCGGTCACCGGTATCTATCTCGTGTCAGTACAATGCGTGTCATGAAGAGTTCTCCGGTAATGACTCACGTCTCAACAAGTGACGCTTGAGATGCTTAGCATGCAAGTAAGTCTTGTTACAGTGAGGACAAGGGTATTTTCCGTCGGCGTCTTTCTGAGGAATCATGTTTTTACTGGCCTGTCCGCTGCCCGATACAGGCGCGTTAGGTCGACCAGGCGCGCTCGGAAGAATACCACGTCGACCCTGCGAACCAACCACATGTGTAGGAGCCTCCTCATTTTGCATGAACGATGCCTGTTGACCCATGTGAGGGTTACCGAGACTCGGGAGGCTTCCCATGGGACCACCGACACCTCCGGGAGGCATTGGCCGGATTGTAGGCAAGCCGCCGGCTGAGGAGCTCGGAGGCATCGAGGTCGAGGTGGATGACGGGTACATCATGGACGACGAAGACATGGAGTACGGGTTCTGCGAGTAGGACGGCGGGCCCATGGCGCTGGCGGGCGACACGTGGGAGTAGGCGCTCGTCTGGCCATTGCCCATGGATGAGGTCACTGGCGTGTGCGGTGTCGGCGGAGTGTGCGTCTGGCTGCCGGGGTGGGCGTAGGAGAGCGATCCAAACTGCGCGTAGCCGCCATTCTGGTTCTGCAGCGGAGGCAGGGTAGGGTGGCCAGAGGCGGGAGAGTCCTGCTGAGAGTGGGCTGGCGTAGCAGAGAGGCTACCGAACGAGCTCAGGCCAGATTGTTGAGGAGGAGGATGCTGGGACTGAGGCTGCTGTTGGTTCTGCTCGGACTTGAACTGCTGCTGAGACTGCTGGCCAGGCTGGGAGGCAGGCTGCTGCTGGCCGGGCTCCGTCTTGAACTGCGAGCCATAAGACATGTAGCCAGGCGTGAACTGGTTATCCATGCCGGGTGGTTAAGAAAAGGTAAAGTACTAGGTACGATGTGGAGTGGGGTGGAGAGGAGGGGAACTGGAGATTGGTGTCCAATGGCCTCTCATGCGGCTCCTCCGGCGGTGCTGAGTTCGGGGAAAAGTGGTGGGTGTTGGAGTGTAAGAACGGCGGCCGGCCGGCTTACCAGCATCAACCGGTCGCTGGGATCCTGCACGAGCTGAAGTGCGAGGAATAACGGTGACGGTGACGGCGGAGCAGCAGCAACAGAGAGCGGCGGCGGCGGGCGGCGAGGGCAAGCAGAAACACGCGCTGCTGCAGAGCAGAGGTGCGGCGGGCGGGCGTCGAGGATTGGAAAGCCGGGTAAACTTCGCGCAAAGGCTGGATGGAAGCTGCGGCCAAGAAATTTCAGAATTCTGTTGGGCGCAGCGTCTCGCATGCAAAGTTCACGGCAGTGCGTCACCGCGTAGGGCGAGTTAGCGGATGTCGCGGGCACGCGGCGGGCGAAGATTTTCTCGCTGGTGATGCTGGTGGCCGGTGATGGTCGAGTCGTGGCGACGGTGTGTGTGTGGCTGCGTGCAGAGATAGCCAGCACAGCAGACAGCAGACGGAAAGACGATCCTACTACTACTGTTCACCCGCTGCAGGCGCTGGTTGCTGTACGGGCGCGAGCGGATTCGACACGGCTAGTTCACACTGCGCGTGGCGGCGTGTTTGGCGTATGGCGTAGTGAAGGACCCACGGGCGATGCTTGCTTGCTTGCTTGCTTGCTCGCTCGCTCGCTGGCTTGCTTCGTGTGTGTGGACCTAGGCGGCTGCCGGGAGTGGTGGAGCAGCGTCCAGCAGGTACCGGCTGCGTCTGACGTGACGAGGGGCAGCGCAAGGCTGAGACGAGGCGAGTAGTGGTAGAGTGCAGAGTGCAGACAGGCAACTGATGGGATCTGGCTGAATATGCGGGTCTTTCGCCAATCTCACGGGCGGGTTGTGGGACTGAAGCCAGGCGGGGGGAGAGGGTAAGAGGATGGAGAAAAGGTGGGAGCGTGGGCAGCAAAAGATCTGCTTGGGCCCAGAGAAACGACTTTGGAGAATGAAACGTGTGGAAAGGGTTCGAGATCTCAAGATGGGTAAGCGTGTTCGTCCAGCGTAAGCGTTGAGCCTGCGAGCATCTCTAGGCTGCCCTAGTAGGTAAGGTAGGCAGGCAGAGAACCGCCGGGCGAGCTCGCTCGTCTCTCTCACGAGAAACACTTGCAGCACAGCACAGCAACAGCACAGCACATCACAGCATGCACTCGATGGCCGGCCGGCCTTGAATCCATACGTCACCTTGCTTGAACCTCTGTGCTCTTAGAAGTCTGGTCCAGATAGCGTGGCGTTTTATTATCGTCCGAACATGACTCGCCGTATCATCTCCTTCGCCAAAACCATGCTATGCATGTCATGCTACCGCTCCAAACAGCATAGGCGGACGACGGTGGTGTGTCGGCCTACTCGGCATGGTCGGCATGCTCCAGTATGGCGCTATCAAAGACGTCGTCTGTCATCCTTCCACCACCCAGCCAGTGAGACTTGGATCTGTAGGTAAGGTAGCCTGCACTCTGCTTGCATGCAGCTGGCCGTGCTTCCGCCTGCCACACTGCTCGGAGGAACAGCCGCGATCAACCAGCAGCCCATTCACGTAGTTGCGGTCCTGGCGGTGACGACTCTTGCGGGCAATACGCTATCAAGTCATCGCCTGTCTGATACCGCACTCGGGCCTTTGACGCTCTGCGACGTCCTCGGCAAGTGAAGACGGCGGTTGTGCCAGACCGGCGACCACAGATACCATTGACTCCGTCGTGCAGATAGACGGCAGGGAAGATTTCAATCCCTGCTTGTACAATGATGCACACAAGGTCCTCTAACGGTATCTCCCGCCTATGCAGACGCAGACGTCCACTTGAACGCGGCCCTGTCGTCGTTCTCGAGCTCCTCGCAGCATGCAGGTGGCAGGCTGCTGGACTTATGTAAGGTCGTGCATTGGCGGCGAGGCGGCTCGCGCCATCTGCCGTAGTAGAATCCTCTAGCTTACACTGGTCACGCCTCGCCGAAGAAATCTTTTTAGCGAGTCGTAGACCGATCTCGACGTCGGGCATCGTCCGGCTATATCACAGCACGACTCCGAGCAGCGTGATTGTTGCCCTGTCCTCATCCTCGGAATTTGTGAACTCACCATACTCCGTCCAGTCCAATGCATTATTCACTCTTGCCCGCAAAGTTTGTGCATCATTGCCCGGCCTCGAATGGAGCGCGTACGAACAAAAGAGCTCCCTGCTAAGTCTTAGCGGCCGGTTCTGTTTCAGCCGCCTGTACAATAAGCTCAGCCAATCAACGGAGCGAAGGCCGGAGTTGCAGCGCTTCGGCCGGCGAGCAAGCGCCTACACCTTCCGATCGGAGCCGGTCTCGTTGCCTTTTTGCTGAGACGCCATGAGGTTTTGGCTCCTCGCCCGCAGAAGATTTGTGCTTTAGGCATCATGCAACCGATGAGCTCTTCCCTGTGGCTAGACAGGCCGCGGACTTGTCTCAAGCATCCCTTGCCTTTCTGAGCGCCTTAGTCAGGTCCAAAGGTATCACAAGAATATGTACGCGAGATCTCATGTAGCGAGTCTGTGACATCTTGACGAAAGCGAAACAGACTACGCAGGAGTACAATGGCACCTGCCTCTTACCTACCATGCAGCAACGCCTCCCGTAACAGCCAATCGTCCTTGACTGTCGAGTAAAACGCAACACAGTCTTCTAACGACAATCCAATGATTGTATCGTATTAAGGGTTTGCTCAAATAACAGCCTGGCTTCCTCAACACCTTCAATGATTTTCTTCCCAAGAATACTGCTTGTCATCTCCCCCTTCCTGCTTCTGACTTCCTTGCAGACTGACCGACAACTCAGGCTTCTTAGCAATCGTCTGCAACACAACACAATACCTCTCAGTCAGCTGGCCCAACTTCGCGACCTTCTCCTCCGGAACATCCACGCCATCCTCGAATTTCAACTCGAAGCTCAGGCGAATATCCTTGAACCCGACCGGGGCGTTCCTATCAATCCCCATTGTCCCCTTGAAGTCAAGATCTCCCTCAGCCTTGACGATTCCACTTGCAATGGGAATGGACATGGCAGTCGAGACGGCTTTCAACGTGACGCCCGCACAAGCCACGAGAGCCTCCAGGAGCATGTCTCCACTGCACAGCTCGCCTGAGATCTCAGGATCGTCTCCGCCAGCGAATGGATGTAGGCCTGCTACTTTCTGTTGTGCTTGTTGCATCTGCTTCCCCGTGTCGAGCTTGCATGTCACATTGCTGGAGTCGAGAGTGCCCGTGGACTTGAGGGTGACTATGGCGCTGTTCGGATCGCTCCTGTAGGAGTCTTTGAGAGGGGCCTGTTTTTCGCGAAGGCTAGGTCCTGACATTTTGAGCTGTGGTAGATTGCCGAAGCTGACGTGATGGGAGGTCCAAATGGAGGAAGCAAAGGCTCGGTGGTGATAGTGTTGTTGTTGGCTGCCTGGAGCACAGCGGTTTCTACGAAGTCCTTGATAACAGCTGGCAACAGTTGTATCCTTCTCTCGTCGCAATGCTATTCCTCGGCGTACCTGTTGACATTCATATAGGATGTACCTGATCAACATTGGACCCCGCCATTACCCCGCTATCGCATTATCCATGTCGCCGACACTGCTGTCGTGCTCTTGCAAGAGAACAGAAGGCTGGGAATTCCATTGCGAACGTCCGAAAGACTGAGTATTCGGTGTTGCGGAAACCATCTCAGATGGCATTGAAGACGAGGACATCAGTAAAACGCCCGAGACAGGGAAAGTCATCATGATCACACCGCTGGGTCCAGCCCGGTCGCCTCGGAAAGCACTTCAACCCGGCTTTCCTCTTTAGGAACATCCGGGACATCGACTTTCTTCCTCTCGGCTTCTGTGGTCGGTCCCAGCACCAGCACCAACGCGTACCTCTGTCAACAACCCCGCAGGCAACGCGCATCACTGTATGCAGTAGGCCGCCGAGTCCGATGGCAGGCGACAGAGCCAAGGGTTCCCTCCTACCAACGAGGAAAACCGAGTGGACGCGCTGGAAAAACAACACAGTGTAAGTAGTGGAGGTGTTCTCTCTTTCTGGTCTTACTCAATTTCCCCCTCTCCATACACCGCATCATCTACTCCCGCCATGGCTGTCGTCGTCGAGCAAACAATTCCATTCTCCTCCTCTTCTCTGGATCTCCAAAACCCCCACCGCTGGAATGACCTCTACCCTCTCATCCGCCCTTCGGTGAAGCAAGTCCAGACGGCCAAAGGCCAGCACATTCTCGTCGACCAGGCGCTTGCAAGAGGCAAATATGTCAACATTGCGGTGATTGGCAGTCTGGGCAACTTTTCCAGCAAGCTGCTTGACGAAAAGAATGTCACCGCTGTCGTGACTGAGAAAGCAGGCGCGGGCTTGCTCACAATCCAAGACATCAAGCATGCGCTCCAGTCTGTCGGAGCGGCGGAGGAGCGAGGGCTTGTTGTCGTTCGCGCCGGCAAGGGTCGGAACGTGCAAGTCCACAGTTCGGATGTGATTGAAGTCGAAGCTGTCGGAGAATTGGAGCTCGATCACCTGTTGCATTTGCTCGGCAACGCCACAGAGTCGTGCAGGACGTCGATTCATCAAGTCACGGAACTGGTCAAGGCGTTTGCAAAAGACACGGTCACTGCGCATTCGGCTTTCCAGACAGAGAAATCTGGCGACAAGCCTGCTATTCGGGATGGGCAAGGAAGCTCAACGAGCTTCGACGGAGTCAAGTCAACGATTCAGAAAGAATTGCAGAGCGTGTTGAAGTCGCAAGGAAGTCAGAATGGTCAGACCACACAATCAATCCACTACTCGGATATCAATGGCTTGAGTCGACTCGAGAACTACATCATCGCAAAAGAAATCGCCGACCACTGTCGTAAGTGAAACACTTCCAATTGATCCGAAAATCATCAAAACTAACAACACCTTCAAGACTCCCAAAACATCCCCTTCCGCCTCTCCCACTCCACAATCCTCAACCACAACGAAGCAGGCCGCGGCTTCGCCATCTCCACCTGCGCCGTCCCCTCCCACGACCTCTCCCCACAGCCAAAACCCCAAGCGGACACCACAGCATCAACAACCAAAAACGACACCGCCATCTCGTCCTCCCTCTCCAACCCCCTAATGAAATTCTCCGACTCCCAAATCCGCGCCCGCATCACCTCCGGCTGCAACGCCCTCATCACCTCCGAGCCCACGATAACCGACTACGACACCATCGTCGGCGACGGCGACTGCGGCTACACGCTGCGCGACGGCGCCAAAAACGTCCTGGCCTTCATAGCCGACAAAGACCTCTCGCAACTCCCCTCCGTGCTCGCCGCCCTAGTCCGCGACCTCGAAGTGAACATGGGCGGAACCTCCGGCGCTCTCTACTGCATTTTCCTGACGGCGTTGGCGGGGAGTCTCGCTACGGAAAGTACTTTCCCCAAAGCCCTGAGGGGCGCGTTGGGGGTTTTGTTGAAGTTCACGAGGGCTAGGGTCGGGGATCGGACGATGATGGATTGCTTGATTCCCTTTGTGGAGGTGTTGGAGCGGACGGGCGGGGATGTGGAGGGGGCGCTTAGGGAGGCTGTCAGGGGGGTTGATGGGACGAAGAAGATGGAGGCGAAGCTGGGGAGGAGCACTTATTTGGATGAGAGTGCGACGAGGGGCGTGCCGGATCCGGGGGCGTATGGGTTGTTGGTTCTGTTTAAGGGGATGGCGGAGGTTTAGTTAGGTGTTTGGGACGGAGGGAGGGCGTGAGCGAGGGGAACTGGTATTGTTTGTGAGGGGGCACGTATATACGATGGGAGATTGTGCTCTGGCAATTTTATGACCTCTTGAACGACCATGACTTCAGTCGAGTTCATCGAGTTGATCGAGCTGCTTGAGATACATGTGTTTGAGCCGACTTGCCTTGATCAACTTGGTCGACTTGTTTGCCTTGTTTGCCTTGTTTGCCTTGTTTGCCTTGTTTGCCTTGTTTGCCTTGTTTGCCTTGTTTGCCTTGTTTGCATTGTCTGCCTTGGTTTGCATTGTTTGCCTTGATTGGTTGATTGATTGCCTTGATTGATTCGTATTCACCATGTCAGGGTTAGGGTTGGGGTACTGCTCTTCGAGACAACCCACTGCAAACACATTCCAAAAGCGACCACATCATCTCTACCGTCTTCAAATCTAATCAGAGGCGAGTGAAAATCATCAGCTAGGATAGACAAAGGGCTGTGTGGGCTTACTTGCCCGTCGACAGGCTCATGTCCGAAGTTGAGGGATTGGTTGAGGCCTCAATGTGATGAAGCTGGGAACAGCTGTAAGAAAGCCCTTGTGGAGGAGCTACACGATCAATGACTTCTTATGCTTGAAATGACAGAAGCCATGTCTAGCCTGGCACCTGATCGATACAGCGTCACTGTAGCGGCGAAGAAGAACATGCACGGCACAGATGAGAGAGACAGACGAAGTAAAGAGGAGAATCATGATTTCATTTCGTATCAAAGAGAAGCCACAAAACCACCAGTATTAAGCCCCCACACAGGAGCCGAATCATCATCATCGTGGTAGTCATCGTGATAAAAAACCTTCATGCCACGCCATCCATCATCAGACTGGCCATGTCATCAACCGACCGATCAAAACGGCCAAGTCCAATCCGTAAACTCCTGCACGTCCATTCCCGTCTCATACACATGGTTCTTGGCCCGAATCCGCTGCTCAAGCAGCTTCTCCCTAGCGCCAGCGCCACGGTTGCCCAGCTTGTCCTTCATGTTGTCGAGAGCCAGGATAGCGAGGGAGAAGCGGTCGGCCTCGTTGCGGATGGCGAGTTCGAGCGGGGTGTTGATGTTTCCCTTCTCCTTGTAACCGCGCACGTGAAGCAAGTGCTGGCCGGGGCGGTTGTACGTGAGGCGGTGCACGAGCCAGGGGTAGGAGTGGAAAGCGAAGACGATGGGCCTGTTGTTGGTGAAGAGCGAGGTGTACTGGGCATCTGTCAGGCCGTGCGGGTGGTAGCCGTTGGGGATGAGCTTGAAGAGGTCGACGACGTTGACGAAGCGCACTTTCATGTCTGGGAAGTGCTGGCGCAGGAGGGCGGTTGCGGCGAGGGCTTCTTGCGTCATTACATCTCCGCAGGAGGCGACGACAACGTCGGGCTCTTCGCCGTTGTCGTTGGAGGCCCAGTCCCAGATGCCGATGCCTTTGGTGCAGTGGGCGACGGCGGCGTCCATGTCGAGGAATTGGATGTGGTTTTGCTTGTCGGCGACGACTACGTTTACGTAGTTGGTGGAGCGGAAGCAGTGGTCCATTGTGCTCAGCAGGCAGTTTGCGTCTGGTGGGAGGTAGATGCGGACGACTTCAGGCGACTTGTCTACGACGACAGAGAGGAAGCCGGGGTCTTGGTGAGTGAAACCGTTGTGATCTGTATCGAATGGTCAGCATTGATCGTCGCTGAGTATTCCAGTCGAGCTTACCTTGACGCCACACTGTGCTAGTGAGCAAGATGTTCAGAGACGAAACCGCTTGACGCCATGACACCTCGAGACTCTTCTCGATCCACTTGGCGTGCTGGTTGACCATGGAGTCAATGATGTGAACGAAAGGCTCGTAGCTGTTGAGAAGTCCGTGGCGACCGGAGAGAATGTAGCCTTCGAGCCAACCCTCCACAGTGTGCTCAGACAGCATCTCCATGACTCTGCCCTCTGGGCTGAGATTTCCACCGTCTTCATCCTCTGGCAAGTATCCATTCACCCAGACCTTCTTTCCAGCCTCGTAGATCTTGCCGAGCTTGTTGCTCTCCGTCTCATCAGGGCCCATGACGCGGAACGTCTCTTGGTTGTCGCGGACGATGGTGTAGAGGAATTCAGCAAAGGTGTTCATGCTTGGTCCCATGGTAACACCAGGCTTGTCGACCTTCATGGCAAAGTCGCGGAAGTTCTTCATCCGGAGAGGTCGGCGGAGGAGACCACCGTTCGTGATGGGGTTCTCAGACATACGCTTGCCCTTGGCAGGCGCGAGCTCCCTCAACTCTGGGATGAGCTTGCCCTCCTTGCCGAAGAGCTTCTCGGGTTGGTAGGAGTGCATCCACTGCTCGAGCATCTTCAGCTGCTCGGGATCCTTGAGGACTTTGGTAAGTGGTACTTGGTGAGAGCGCCAGAATCCCTCCAGGAATTGGCCCTGGTCGTTCTTGCGAGGTGCGGTCCAACCTTTGGGCGATCTGAGGATGATCATGGGCCATCTCGGCCTGTAAGCCTTGCCCGACTCACGAGCTGTCTTCTGGTGGTGCAGAATCTCCTTGACACAGTGCTCCATGGTGACTGCCATGGCTTGGTGCATGGTCTCGAGGTCATTGCCTGCAACGACATAGGGTGTCCAGCCGTAACCTCTCATGAGCGAGAGAAGCTCCTCTTCCTCGATTCTTGCCAGGACGGTAGGGTTGTTGATCTTGTAGCCGTTGAGGTGCAGGATTGGCAACACGGCGCCATCCCTGATTGGGTTTAAGAACTTGTTACTATGCCATGAGGTCGCCAGAGGCCCAGTCTCGCTCTCACCGTCTCCAACGATTGTTAAAGCGATGGTCTTGGGGTGGTCGAAGACGGCACCAAAAGCGTGAGAGATCGAGTATCCGAGCTCGCCGCCCTCGTGAATGCTTCCCACCACCTCGGGTGTCATGTGACTGCCGTGTCCACCGGGGAAGGAGAACTGCTTGAAGAAGCGTTGCATGCCTTCTGCGTTTTCTGAGGTGTTCGGGTAGGTCTCGCTCCAGACGCCCTCAAGGTAGAAGTTGGAAATGAGGCCTGGCGCACCATGGCCGGGACCGGAGATGACAAAGGCATCGAGGTCGTACTTCTTGATCATGCGGTTGAAGTGGATGTATCTGTGATGATCAGTCTTCTGTTCAATGGTCTTAGTCCCGAAGTGGAAGCTTACGTGAAAGACTGGCCGGCATCACTGCCCCAGTGACCTAGCAGTCTCGGCTTGATATGTTCCGTCTTCAATGGCTCCGAGAGAAGAGGGTTCTCCTTGAGGTAAAGCATACCAAGACAGAGGTAGAGGGTGGCATGGAAGTAGCGGGTGAGCTTGTCGATTTCATCTTTGCTCAGAGGTTCGCCGGTGACAGTGGAGCGAGTTTTGTTGTAGACGGACCATTCGGCCTGGCCGTCAACCAGGGTGCTCTGGGCCACGTTGGACGCCATTGCGTTGATGTGTACTGTAGTGAAGCAGGTGGGGATGGTACTGTGAGGTCGGGAGAATGGAATTAGAGGGAAAGAAAGAGTGATGAGGATATAAGTGAAGAGCTCCTGCCCGCGTTGCCCGCGTTCACATGCAGGGCAGCGTTGACATCGGTTTATTCGGACCTGGACAAGCAACGGACATCGCCTGATGACGGCCTGGGAGCGGAAGCACCGGATGGCAGCACTTGAGGCAGGGAAGGCAAGGCCGAGAGGCTGTGAGTGGGCACTTTACGATATAGAGCGTCAAGCTTGTATGAGCTTGACATCACATCCAACCAACCTACACGCCTTCATTCTCCACCGCGTGAAACTCATTCTCTTCTCATTCAGGTACGTCAGTTCAGTCCGATGTGTGCATTGAGCGTGGAGGGCAGTCAACTGTCCGATTCAGCAATGCCGATATGCCTGATGACAGCTAACAAAGATGGCCTTTCAATGTCGACCTCGGAGTTTGCTTGTAGCGGTAACGCAGCAATGCCATCATGGCCAAAAGTTAGTTCCTCGATCCGCCGGTAGATCCGCCATGCGCTAGTGGATGCATGCATGTCTCACCACACTACCGCCCATGAAGCTTCTCAAAAGGCATGACACGCGTGAGATCGACCGGCTCGAGCTCTAGATCAGAGTGTCAATTCCCATGGGAGACTCATCAATAATGGTCCAGAATATGGCTTTGTTGTTTTGACCGCAACATGGGCCTTGGATCGAGAGTATTATTGTGCTGCTGCAATCGCAACTCGGCAATGCAATGCAGGCAGATCCGGAAGCACCGGCTGCTTTCCCCGGCTTACGTGTTTGTCGGTGGATCCCGACTATGTAGGTATGTATGTATTTGACTTGAATACATTTCTGTTGACCCAAATTGTTTATGGCCGTCGCACATGCCAGATCGTCAAATGAACGAGCATATCTAGCGGATAGCATCGTTCAATTCAATGTTATTCTTCAAAAAAGTGCGAGATCAATGCTTCTCAGACTGAACCTCTCCGATTAAAGTGGAGCATACCGCATCACGTGACACGACACAGCGGACGTCGCCTGTTGTCGAGTCAAAGGACCTCAACACTGAACGACCAAATGTAGCCAATACTCGTAGGAGAAATGTACGCGTATGTAGTTCGTTTCATCTCTTACAACAGCAAAACAAAAAAAATACTTCGTAGGAAGGTAGCCGGACATAGATATTGTAATCTGTCTTTGATTATTCATTCTTGACATCGACTAAGTTCTCATTTGTAGAGGATCATGCATCTCGATCACTGACTGAGAAGATTTGCGAGGCTGGAAGGTTTGTGAGGGTAGAGGATTTGCGAGGAGAGATCATTCACTAGTGAGAGGTTTCTGGCTCGAAGAAGAGGAGTTTCGAATGATAGAAGCATTCTCGGTTTTTGCCAAGGTGAATTTGGATTTAGCGGATTTCGGGTCTGCTTTAGTTGATTAAGTTGGATTGTGGTCCAGAGGTTTGTGTCACTCACATTCTCAAAAAGGCAATGAAGGGCAAAAGTAGAAGGAAGGGACACTATGCGAATGAATAGCTGTTGATGTAAGCAAACCAACAAACCACCACCACCAAAAAAAACCACCAAAAGATCAACTCGCTCCCCCGCCGCGCCCCCTCAGTCCCCAGACCCCAGCCCTACACCGCCAGACGCCCGAAGGCTAGCCCGACAAATGTAGCGCTTAGATCCAGGTCCCTCAGAGAACGCCCGGGAGGCCGCCTAGGCGTGCAAGGCGACAGTTCCGAGTTCGAATCTCCCACCACTCTGCCGACGTGTCCGGACACACATGACTCGGGGAGCTACCCCGAGAGTGCATGCATGGCGGACGGGCGCCGGCAGCCGGAATCGAACGCTGGGGTGTTGAACGCCAGGGGTGTGCGATTCCGGACGTGGTGTACGAACGAGGGCAGGAAAACTCATCGACTTTGTAGCGCGTTAACCGCTTAGCCATGAGAACCGCTTGCGCCGTTCGAGTGGGAGGAGGTGGCTTTTTTGGTTTATATACCTTTTGACCCGCAGTTTGTGACGTCATCGGGTGAAGTGAGTGAAGTGAGGGATTTGGTCGGTTTTGGGAGCTGAAAATTGGTGGACAAGCGACAGAGCACGACCATGAGTAGAGTGTGGGAATGAATTGGATCGGTGATGCCCTTTGTGTGTACAAGGTTTATTGACTTACTTGGTATGAGGCATTAGGAGCTTCCACCTGGAAGCCCTGCTTCTTCCTGCTGTTCTCTCTGTCCGCATCTATGGACTCCACCGTTTGGTGAGGGCGCGGCATCAATAGCACTGGCTGTGTATGCTTGTCGACGGAGGCAGGAGTCTGGAGCTCTGATGCATTCTTGGTCGTCGTGAAGATGAGCTGTGTTTACAGGGGGTTCGCGGAGAGTTGATGCGGGAGTACGATCGGTATCGGGGGACTTTCTCATCCAAGTATACGGATGTATACGGCGAGTTTTGACATCATCTCAAGCCCCCGATCAGACCCTGCCTGTCCAACCATCCCCGCCACCACTACCACCTCGTACCAACACAGTCGCATAGCTTCGTAGTTTTAATCGCTTCGCGAGTGGTGTGTCGTCGGTGGGGAGGTGGTGGAAGGGCGCCCCTTCCACCACCTCCCCATCTCCTCCCCACCCACCATCCCCAACCTCACATCTCCCATCTTTCATATCAACCCTCCGCACCCCTCTTTTTAGCATGAATGATCGATTCGAGCATGTTCGTCAAATGCTGCGGCCTCACCGGCTTCGACATGAAGTAATCGAACCCGTGCTGGTAAGCTTTCGCCCTGGCAATATCGTCTCCCAACCCCGTGATGGCAATGATGACTGCCCGTGGGGCGTTTGTCTGCTTTTCGAATTGCCGGATCTGGCGGGCAGCTTCGAATCCGTCCATGACTGGCATGTTGAGGTCGAGGAGGACGACGTCAGGGCAGCTGTGAGCTTGCTGATGCTGAGTCGAGGAACTTGGGGTTGGTGGCGACGGTGCTGAGGACGAGGATTCGTTGGAGGAGGATTCCTGGCTGTGTGATTTGTAGACTTCGACGGCTTCTCTGCCGTTGGTGGCTAGGAGGCGGGGAAAGTGGTTGCGGTCGGCGACCATGGTCAGAAGTTTCAGATTGATGGGCTGTGATGTTTTGTTAGCGGTGTTGCCTTCTCAATGCACCTCTGGTATGTTGTACATACGTTGTCATCGACGAGGAGTAGCAGCAGGGACTCATGCTGTTGCTTGATTTCGGCAGTACTATACGTGTTGTCGGGCGATGATGATGCAGGCTTTTCAACAGCAACGGGGACTGTGGTCGGCTCAGTAAAGTCCAAAGTCTCTCGTTCGGGGATATCCTCGACTGCTGGCGGAGCAGGACATGGAGCGTCTTGCGCAGCGACCGTATCAGGCATGGTTAGGTTCAAGTGTTCAAGGGTGATGTCAAGCGGCGGCGATGGTAGTGCTGAAAATGAGCTTTCGATCATGGATCGCAAGGGCTCAGGTGTGTCGTCCGAAGCGCCTGGACATTGGTCATTTTCCTTGGTATGGTCAACGGTTGGTGCAGGATCGCTCCCGCATAACGCTCTGATAGCTGTGGCCAGCCTCTCGGGACCATAAGGCTGGGGTACAAACTCCAAGCTCTTATCTTGATGGAAGCGTTCGCGAAGACGCGTTGCTGAAGCGAAAGACTCGCAAAGGACCAGCCAGCGTTGAGCATTAGTGCGGTGATCGCCGTGTAGGTTAGCAAAATCTTCCTCCAGTATTGCGATGGCAGCCGCGCTTTCTGGGGAGCAGACAACCACTCCAAGATCCTGAAGTGTCTTCTTGACAGCCTCACTCAACACACGATGATTGTCCGTTGTCCCATCTGGATTGCCGCGGGGCTCGAAGTAGCCCACACTGCAGTCCAAGCATACAGGATTCGATTTGGTCTCGCCGTCCGGATGCTCAGAATCTGTCTTCGGCGGGATCTTGACCGGAACCTTGACCACCACCGTAGTCCCCGCACCTTTCTTGCTCTGTACGTCGATTTTGCCCTTGAACTCCTTCAACAACTGGGCGACGAGACTCATCCCCAAGCCAGTGCCGATCGCGAGAGAGTCTTCCTGAGCGAAAGACTTGAAGAGAGAGTCTCTCAGAAATTCGGGCGATATGCCGATCCCAGTGTCGGCCACGGTAAGGTATGCATGCGTCTCTCCAGCCTCGTTCTCTTCGACGTCGAGTGAGACTTTCACATGACCTTCGGGTGTGTACTTTAAAGCGTTGTTGACGATGTTGGTGCACAGGCGCTTCCAAGCACCGACTGAAATAACGCAATGAATGGCAGACCTGGGTGACAGATCTATCGCGAGGTCGACGTGAGGTCGTGTCCGGTCGCGATTCGAGAAGTAGTGAGAGTAGAACACGGCGTCAACGATAGCCTCGGTGGTGCGTGCAAGTGACACCCAGGAGGAAGAGGTGCCTGAAGCCTCGACTTTGACATCTTCCAGGCTGTGTTGATCTTTCAGTGGTTTTCGGCTTTGCGCCTTGCTGTTGATTTGTGCGAAGTCAAGGAGATGGTCGATCACGTCCACCAAATTGAGACTGCATTTTTGTATTTGTTCGACGAGCGACCAGTCCAAAGCTGTCGTTCCCTTGAGAAGGTCGATACTTCCGAGTATACCATCTGTGGTTCGAGAATTAGCAAATATCCAAAAGCACAAATTGGACAAGCGATGACAAACGTAGAGGTGAACGCAGCTCATGGCTGACGCTCGACATGAGTGCTGCCTTGGACTTGGCCTCCTGCCTAGCTTCGATACGCAGAATCTCCGCCATGGTGACATCGCAAAACGCGTTGAGGTAGCTCAGCTCATTTGTCCTCGAAAAGCCATGGCGCGGAGACTTTGACCAAGTCAGCGCTGCCGCGTACCAGCGCTCCCTCACCGGATCCCACATCGGTGCAAAACAAAGTGTTCGGAGCCCCAAATTGAACAGCCTCTGAAGCTTTGGAGCCTCCCTCAACGTTCTTGCTATCGTCCCTGAAGTCGCCATGCCGGAGTCAGGGACACTAGCCATGTCCGCAAGAAATTCTTCAGAAGACTCCCGTCCGTTGGCGTCAAAAGTCCAGGTCTTGCCCTTGGGATATCTGTGCATGAGGCTTCTGAGAAATCGCTCAGTGATCATGTTGTCGAAAGACGGGACACCGCCGATTCCTTCGACTTCAGAGTGTCCGAGAACGAAGCACTTCGAGCCGTAGTCTCCCAAACTCGTGTCGCCTGACCCAGCACTGTTCGACGTGCTATCGCTTTCCTCGGCGGACCGGTCTGATCTGCCGAGCCTGGAAAACTGGCGGCTGGTGACGGGGTTGTTTGAGAACTTGGCGGCGGCAGTGGCATCCAAGAACACAACACCATCGCTTTTGACAGCGTCCAAGAGGAGCAAACTGGCACGTTGGAAGCTGTCCTTGATCTGCTTATCCAGAGGATTCGTCAAGTCATTACCATCTGTGTGGCAGCTCGGAGCTTGTTCGCGCGAGGCTGGAGCTCGTGTGAGTGGTGGAGCGACGTGAGACTTCTGTTCTGCAACATCCTCACTTCCACGGGCGTGTTGCCTCGAATGACGCCTGTCTTTGAGAGGCGGTCTAGTCCGCACCGCTTGCTGCTTTTGCATAGTATTTCGTTTTTTGGAAACGTCGTCGGTCTCTGCCGCGTAGTCCGAAGCGTACTCGGACAACATAGGCGTGTAGCTGGTGCCTTGCTTCGACGTTGCAGTAGAATCACGCCTTCTGAGGTTCCGTGAGTTTCCCTTTTCAACCCTCCGTGTCATGCCTTCGACTGTCGAGCCGCTCACATCGTCCTCGTGCCGAGTGATGACACCGAGTCCTTGCAGCATGCGTGCCCCGCGGCCAAACTCCGCACTCTCGCGAAGCTGGCCCAGGTGGCCCATCACAAGGGCTGCCATGTGTTTCATGAAGTCGACTTCTTCGCCTGTAATGCCAGACGATCGCGGCTTATCGTCTAGCACGCAGTAGGCGCCTATACCCGCCCCACTAGGCGTCTTGATAGGAGCTCCGGCATAGAACCGCGCCTTGGGTCCATCGGTGACATACGGTCGGTGGCAGAACTGTTGGTTTTCAAGAAAGTCGTTGATCACGTGAACCTCGTGGGCGGTATCAGAATTCGCATTCGAGGCCTTGTTTGCTCCTGGGATGTTGACGGTGTGCTCGCACACTGACAGGCCACTGCAACGAGGAGTCAGAAACACAATACCTCCAGAGGAACAGCCTCAACATGTTTCTATGGCATGTCATGAACTCACCGCGGGATGATGGTATTGCCCAACCAAAGCTCGCCGGAGTGCCCGCTGTGGTGTGACTGGGTCGACTCAGCAAGGACGTAGCCATTGGTCTGATCGAAGAAAAAGACCATACAACGCTTCGTGTTCATACGGAGCGCTCCAAGCTGGCAGAAAGCCGTCAGGGTAGGATCGGGGGCGAGTTTGGGCTCATGCCTTGCCGCCGCCTCTGCATCGTACAGGTCGGTGAAAGGCGGGTCTGAGGCCGAGATTGCGCGATAAGCGTCGTAGTATCTGCATGGGAGAAGACGTGTGAGTTAGATACCGTAGTCGGGAACGACGCTATACATCCTGCGGCTGCTGCTGGATTGGGACTGGGGAGGGTGGTGATGTACGTGTAGAACTCTCTCTCACGGCCCGGGTCGAAGTAGTCCGTCATGGCTCCTTCTCGCTTGCCGTGCGCGTGGCAATTGAGGTTAGGTTACTCCATACATGTAGATCGCGCGCTGGTGAGTCGGGCGGTTCGGCAGGCAATCAAATAGATACAACATGTAGGTACGCGTTGACCTTTGGGAGTATGCTGCGACCGCCGGCGAGAGGCAGCAGGGTGGTAGTATGTACAGTTGTCGTCTACTGTAGTATGTACCACTGAAGCACATGTGGTGTGTGGCTGTCTCCTCTTCCTTGCTCCAGAAACACACAAGGTCCATCGAAGATCCCGCGTCGGCCCGGGCATGAGGCGTCAAACGCGGCGAGCATCATGACCTGACCTGACCATCATTTCACTTGTCACACAACAGCTGACTCTTGAAGAACGTAACACCATTGCTTTGGAACGTGTGATTATCGGAATAATTGACTTCTCCTGAAGACATCTAGTCAGTACAGACTTCACCCCCTGTCTTGGCCGTGGTCTTGGTCTTCAGAATAAGATTTCGAGAGATCCGTGGTTTCGAAAGATTCGAAACAGCCCCGATCATAAGCTTACCGTGCACATGTATCCACGCACCTTTGCTCTCCTTTCATGCGAGAAGTGTGAGGGTGAAATGAAGCGATAGGTTGGTAGAGGATTCCGTGATTTCACATGGTATAGACCTCGCTGGGAGCCGAAGCTGGCAAGCTATCGAAGACCAGAGCGGTGTTCATTGCAAACATGCTCATACTGTCTCCCAGCAGTCTACTAAGTCATAACATGCTCACAGGTGGCCCTCAAACTTGCTCAGCGAGATTGTATATAGACATGTGTAGACATCTCATAGAAGAGAGCATGACTTGTTCGATTTGTTTCGCAAACTGTTCCACAGCTTTTCCACCAACGCAGGGTTCGATTCGAAGATGACTGTTGTTCCGGACGAACGCAATTCGGTGCAGTCCATTGTGAACAACGACAAGACTACCATGTCACAGCATACAGCACATCAGACGGGTCACCGCAATCAGTGCAACACACGTCAAGATCATTGAGAGCGAACACGACTGGGAGATGAGAAGACCAAGATCAAAGCAACTCTATGATGAAGATTGTGTTGCTACATAAAAGTGCGTACATGGCAAGGCGATAGATTTGGCATTCAGCAGAACCAGCAGACTGTACAAGAGAAGATAGACGGACTCGCCGTCTGTCCGCCAAATGTGACACCAAGAGACCATGAGAAGTAGATACGAAAATACAGCCATAAAAAGGAAATCCCCTTTTTAACCCGCCGAGAGCCGGGGGTTTAGCCCAAGAAGTCCTGCCCCAAGAAATGCCTTTCCCAGCTGTCGAGATGCGAGAGAAAAAGATGATTTGAAAAGATTCGTGGCCATCGTGGCTGTTGTGTGCGGGTCTTTACTTTAACTTGTCGTCGTCAACGAACAACAACGCTTAGTTGTGGAGGTGACGGGCGAGGTGGCGGCGGTAGTGGGCCGGGGCGGTCTCGGTGACAACGGCGTTGTCGTAGACGGTAGTGTAGGCGTTGACGGTCTGGTAGACGGTCTCGTAGACGACGTTGTCGTTGTTCTGGTTGTCCTTGGCCTTGGTCACCATGGTGGTGGCAGGGGCCTTGGGGGAGGAGGCAGGCTTGTACTCGGGGGCAGAGGTGTACTGGGGAGCGGGCTCCTCGTTGTTGCTCTGCTCGTTGTTGTTGCTGCCCTGGTCGTAGGACGCGGGAGCCTTGGCCTTCTGCTTGTAAGAGTCAGGGGAGCTGGAAGCCTTGGCGGCGGCGGTGGAGCTGGGGGCGGCCTCGGAGCTGGAGTCAGAGTTGTCGTTGGAGCCAGAGTTGGAGGAGCCGGAAGAGCCGTAGTCCATGCCGCCGTTCACAGCAGCGGGGGTTCCGATGTAGTCAGCCTCAGGCTCGAGGGACTGGCCCTTGTTGTAGGGACCGCTGCCGCCAGACTTGCACATGCCCTGGTTGTTCTTGCACTTCTGCTCCCAGATCTTGCAGTTAGCGCCACCGGTGGAAGGAGCAGAGTCCCAGCACTCGTCGAGCTGGGCCCAGCAGTCCTTGTCGGCCTTCCAGCAGCCCTCCTCGTCGCTGTAGTCGGGGATCTCAACACCGCACCAGTTGGCGTTGGTGAGGATGCAGTTGTCGGGCTTGAGGCCAGTGGACTGCTTGGTCATGGACTTGGAGAAGTACTGGTTGTTGTTGGTGGGGGTGAAGACCTTGGGGCCCTGGATGTGGAAAGGCTTGAGGGGCTTGTCGAAGGCGTTGTACTGGTTGGCAGAGTCGGACATGCTGGTGTAACCGGGGATGGAGACGGTGGACTCGGGGCCGGCAGATCCGGAGGAAGAGAGGTGGACCTGGGCGCAGCCGAGGTAGTACTCGGGCTGGTTCTTCACGGCGATGTTGTGAAGGGCGAGGAGCTCAGGGCGGACAAGGTAGTCACCGCCGGCAAGAGAGTCGGGGATGGTGACGGAGATGCGACCCTTGTTCTCGATCATCTTCTGGGTGCACCACTTGCCGGAGCTCTCGTCGTAGCCTTCGTCCCAAAGCTTGAACCATCCATCACCAGTGGCACCGTCGGTGGTGGCGTCCTCGACCTTCTTGAGGTAGACGGCACAAGGACCCATGTGGCCCCAGGCGAGGGACTGCTTGGATGGGTCATCGGGCCACTGACGGTACTCGAAAGTGATCTCCTGGCCACCGTTCATGCCGCAAGTACGGGCAACACCCTTGGTGCCGTCCTTACCGCAAGCCATGTCGCTAGAGCCAAGGTCGGTGACGGGGTCGACGGCGCCGACGGGGTTGATGGGCTCACGAACGCAAGTACCAGAGCCTTGTCCCTTGCCGTCGATGTAGATCTCGGACATGACGGTGTGAGCGGTCGCGCCGGCCACCAGGGCCAGAGTTGCAGCGGCGTACTTCATGATTGCTGTATGTTTTGTTGTTGTTGTTGGTTGATTGAAACGGGCCTGATTGAGAGAAGTCTTTCTAGCGCTGAGCGAAAATGAATGGACGCGATGAAACGCTTGTTGCTGTTGTTTGTGGTGAAAAGAGAGTGGTACGCAAAGAGCTGCGAAAGACTGTAGTGGCTGCTGAGAGGAAGAAAAGGCACAATAAGAAGAAGGCGAGTGGACGATTAGATATAAATCAGGGGAGTACTGGGAGGTGGAGGAGTGCAACGGCTGAATCGACCAGGGCAGGGAGAGGAGGTGCAGATCTTGAAACACTGGCCTTTGTGCATAGCCGCTGGGACGAGCCAACCTTGTTTGCAATGCATGCGGATCCCAGGTACGACGCGACTGTGGTTGGTCGACCTGCCTCGGTCTGCCATTGTTTCCCACCCGATCCCTGACAATTGTGCTTGCTGGGGCTTTCACTTATGAACCGCATGTCTTTCCCGGCGGCAGCTGCGACTCCACAGCAATTTTACCAGTAGAAGCTTGGCGAGCTACCGCCAACACGCCGCCTCGTATCACGACTCACTCTGCGGCTCGAGAGTACCAGTATCCACCAGACCATTCTGGACCGCCATAACCTTCGGAGTGATCGGGTCAGGCAGTGCAGTGCGGAACAATGAGCCCAGCCATGCGTATACGCCGTGGAACCCACGCGATCCAAGACCACGCCGCTCCCTGCACACAACATCAAACACCGTGTCACCTGCAATATCCGTCCACTCGCCTATGCAGAGTGCCTCCTACGTAAATCCAGGCAGGCAGTCAGCTAGCAATCTCACCATGCGTGTGCTGTCGTCCGGTCACGCCTGCCTGCTCGGCGCACATCCGATGCGGCTCCAAATTGCCTCTTTGCTGGCGACGATCCCGATAACAGTCGTGTGCATTATTGAAAGCATATGACTCGCTTGGTTCGAGTCCGAATGACGAGCATGCCTGAACCCCGACTTCTCGATCACAAACTGCATCACCACCACTACTAACAAGACCGTTTCTAGTCCATGGCGTCAGCCCTACAATTTCATCATCCCAGTGACGACGGGGCGTGCTCAATTACAGAAGATTGGCTCAGAAACAAGCAGTGCTCCAGCGTTTCGGGGGCTGACCTGCCAAAACAAAAGAATGTCTGCGCTCAGCCGGGGCCATGCATGTTCTAGCCTTCTAGCACGAATCCTCGAGGCATCCAGGATATACAGTACAATCTCCTGTCTCGCCTCCAAGACATTGGACCTGCCACTGCTTTCATCTATCACTCGAGCACCGACCGGAGAGCCTCGATGGTGCCACGCGTTGCTCCTACTTTGAAAGCGCATGTGTTTTTCTGACCTCGCTAAACCTGGCTTCAGCGTTGAGATGCTCGATCCTCAAGGTCGGCTGTGTCACTGTGCAGAGCAGTGTTACGAGTTTGATGGCATTCATGCAAGGTTGCCCGTGTGCATAAAGGACCACGCCCCTGCAAACGAGATCGTGTGAGTTGCGTTGGTGGCTTGAAAGACGATGAACCACGCTGGAACTTCAGTGTGTCTCACAAGATGATCTGCCACACGATAAACTCCATTGCAATCTGTTGCTTGAGCATGCTTATCTTGCTGCCAGACAAGAACCATAAACAACCCCTCCAACCCATTACCTCATGTCTCAAATGCGAGACGCCTTTCCCAGCATCGAAGCAGAAGCACCACTACAACGGTACGCTCTTGTTGAACCGACCATCCGGATCGTATTTCTCCTTCAGAGCACGGAGTCTGCCAATGTTCTCGCCAAATACTCGGTCAAGGTCATTCCACTCCTGCAAGAAACCTGCGTGGAACTCTCCGGTCTCTTTGCCAGGCCCAGCAATCTCTGTATTTGTCAATTTAAGACGCTGTTGGACGATGTTCTCCAAGTTCGATGGCCCCTTCTGAGCATTGCAGCCCAGCACAACCTGCATGATATGCTTGCGCCCAGAATGCGGCCATGCTGATGCTGCGCGAGAGCCAGAAGAGTTGAAGAAGCCCTGTCTTGTTGTCAACTCGGCCCTTTCGATGTATCACTATACAGAGAAGTGCGACGTACCTCCTGCGCGAATTCAAAAAGAACGGTAGATCCCTCATCAAGCTCCGGGCAAGCCTCGATGGACTTCTCATACCAAGCCCACACCCTCGCGATCAGCCCGGCGTCCACCTTCTCGTTCAGAAGCGGCGCAGAGCCCCAAAACTTGTTGACACCTTGATAGGATCTGTAATTGTCGGCCAATTTAGTCATGCCACTCAAAGGAACCATACCACCTAGGACCTCGATGCCCTCCATCGCCAGCAACTCCCCAAACCCATACTCCTTCGAACGGGCATGCTCTTCCCCATTGGCATCAAACAAGTAAATAGCAATGCCTGGCCTAGCACCCTGCGCAGGCCTCCCAGTGCCCGGCCCTTGATTCGTAACCGCAAACGCCAACTTCGGATCTTTCTCCCTCTCAACCATACCCTCCACCCATCTTCCGACCTCCTCCAACCGCTCGTAAGGCAAAAATGTCATCCCAGCAAAGATTTCTTCCCGATACCTCCTCGCCCTCATCTTCAGCGCACTCACAACCCCAAAATTCCCACCCCCACCCCTCAACCCCCAAAGCAACTCCCCATCCTCCTCTTCGCTCGCCCAAACGACCCTCCCATCCCTCAACACAACCTGCACATCCAGCAAATTCTGCGGGTCAGAAATCAGCCCAAACTCATGGCTCAGCCAGCTGTACCCGCCGACCAAAGCTCCTCCCGCAACGCCCACCCACCCACACCTAGCGCCCACCAGCGCCCACCCTGGAGCCTGCGCCGCCATCAACACCTCCACCTCGCCCCAATCCAATCCTGCTCCTAGTGTGACTATCTGCGCTCCCTCGTCGAAGACGAAGTCTTTGAAGCCTTGCATGCTGAGAATCACATCCCGCGCTGATGCGGAGCCGGTCCCGGTGTTTCGCACGGCGAAGTCTAGGGAAGGGTCGGAGTAGAGGAGTTTGAGGGTGCTTTGGAGGGAGGGTAGGGTTGAGGGCGTTATGACGAATTTAGGGTTCGCTTCGGCGTGTTGGGACCAGGGGAGGCTTTGGGCAAGGTAGGAGGGTGTGCCGGGTTCGTGGATTTGGGAGGGAGGGAGGAGGTTTTTGAGCAGGGCGATGGTTGTTGGGGTGGACATTGTGTGGTCTTTTTCTCGGATTGTTGTTATGTGGATGGATGGGGGTTTGATGTAAGAGGTAAGTCTAGTTTTATCGCTGAGGTGGTTGTAGCCCTCTACGGTCAATGGATATAATACGAGCAGGCAGGTTTTCGGCGGAAGTGTTGAAGTCGAAGCAGTCAGAAGCGCGACTGTTTTATTTATACATGTACGAACGCTTACTGGTCTCATCTTCCTCCCACCTGTCAGCCGAAGAGCTCGAGAACTATTCCACTTCCGGTTTGTCGCGTCGCTGCAGCTGAGTCGTGCAGGTAAGAAAGTTAATAATAAATCCTTCGTAAGCAACGAAGGATTGCATCTAGCTAAGTAGCTCATGTGGAGATCGACCGCCACCCATCGTCCAATTCCCTATACCCAGTCGTGAGACCGATCGCAGGTTAGTTCCGACAGGGTGATCGTAAATCAATGGATAGAAGGCGGAGCGAAAACGACTAGCCCAACGTAAAAGGTTCACATCAAATTCCACGATAGGTAGGAACATCGTCCGGATAACACAACGCACTTTTTTGAAGCATAAATTGAATAGATCTCTGCTCGCTTAACGTGTAAAACCCCAATGCCTCGATCAGTTCGCAACAAATGATATGGGCGCTGCACGCTGTAAATCTAATAACTGCGAGGCAACTTAAGCACCTTCTCTCCCACGAAGTTCATGATCATCTCCTGTTTCACCAAACCAGTCAGTAACGAGCCCGAACAGATGTACAAGGGGATAAACCAGAGAGCCACTCACCCTACTGACAGGCGCAATCCGCGGCACAAAGCACTCGCGCATGTACCGCTCCACGTGATACTCAGCCGCATACCCCATGCCGCCCATACTCATCACGCTCCTCTCACAAGCCGTGAAAGCCGCTTCGGCCGCCAGGTACTTGGCGCTGTTGCAAGCGACCCCGACGGCGTGGGTCGTGATGCTCGGGTCGTGCTTTGGGTGGTCGGGCGAGGAGCGGTCGTAGAGGGACGCGGCGTGGTAGGTGGCGAGTTTGGCTGCTTCGAGGTGCATGTAGGCGTCGGCGAGCGGGTGTTGGATTGCTTGGTTTTGGCCGATGGGGCGCCCGAAGACGATGCGGTCGCGGGCGTAGTCGGTGGATCTATAGGAGGTTGGGGGAGTCAATTCTGATATTTCAATCGGGGAAAGGGAGGGTGCTTGATAGAGATTGGTGCGAGACTCACTTCTTCAATGCTGCGTAGCCGAGTCCGAGTGCTTCGCCGGCGAGGAGGCAGCGTTCTGCATTCATGCCGTGGAGGATCTAGATGCCGTTAGCCTGGTCGACAGACATTTGCAAGGTGATTTGACCCACAATCTTGAATCCCTGCCCTTCCTTTCCGATGAGAGAGTCTTGAGGGATCTTGTAATTGTCGAAGAACACCTGGTTAGCGTCGACCGCCCGCCCGCCCATCTTCTTGATACGCTTCGCCTCCAAACCCGGCTGGCTCAGATCGAAATCGACATAAAACATGGATAGACCTTCGGAAGGCTTGGTGACTTCCTCAAGAGGGGTCGTCCTGGCCAGCAGTACCATCTTGGTAGCCACTTGCGCGCTGGAAATCCAGATCTTTTGCCCAGTAACCGAATAGCCATCGCCGTCTTTCTTTGCAGTCGTCGTCAGCTTCAACGTCTCAAGCCCCGTGTTAGGCTCCGTGACGCCAAAGCACGTCCGCCACTCGCCAGAAATGATCTTGGTCAAGAAACGTCCCCTCTGCTCCGGCGTGGCGAATTTGGAAACCGGCTGAGTGGCGTATACATTGGCATGAATACTTTGAGCACCCGCAAGGCCAGCACCGCTTTCAGCAATACTTTGCATCATCATCGTTGCTTCTGAGATTCCTAGACCGGCGCCTCCGAGATCCTCAGGCAAGGCGATACCGATCCAGCCATCTTTGGCGAGCGCGGCATGGAGTTCATGGGGATATGTTTCGGTCTGGTCGTGTTCCATCCAGTAGTCATCGTCGAAGTTGGAGCAGATCTTGAGGATGGCATCGCGGACTGTCATTTGTTCTTCGCTGAAGCCTGAAGTCTCCATGAGTCGACGGTGGGGAGTGATGGAGAATTGGCGGGCGGAACATGGTGTGAATGTTGGTCTTGTCTTCCCGAGTTGTATACATGGTCTTGTTGTTGATCTTGTAGTCAGTCTGGACAATGTCCGTAACGAAGAGGTGGCGTTTCTCGACATTGCGTTTGAAGTTGTGAAATCTGAGGAGTAAGAAGAAAGGTATTCGACTCTGGGAGCGCTCAATTTGACAGTCTAATGAACAGGGAAGATGCAATGCCGGTGCAATTAAAAGGCCTACTCGATACTCATATACTCCGGATATGCCATGGGAATAAGACCAAGGGGACCGTTCCGATGATGCATCTCCACACCCTGCACGCGAGCGGTTGTCGGGTATAGCAGATCTCTGCCGAGTATCAGATGCCGGAAATACTTAGGGTTTGAGCCGATGAGCGGATGTTGTGTTTCTTGTGACAGACTCGTGATGACGATTGAAGACCTGTCGTACCATGTTATATGTCACACATCAGTGAGTCGAAACCTTGGAGAGTGAGTGAATGAACGGACTGAGCCGCGGCTTCTCCAACTTCAAGTCCAAGTCCAAGCTTCAGCAAACGTCCCAGATCTCCATCTACATCAAACTTACATCTCACATAACGCCCACACATTATGGCGTCAGATACAGAAGAGCGACAGCGCTCGCGATCGCCTCCTCGCGGAGACGTTTCCAGGCCCAAAAAGCCAAAGTCCAGCGGCTTCAAATGGAAAGAGAAGCGACCCGCCGGTGATGCCCAGGCCGACAGAGCAAACAACGACGACAAAAGCCTCAGGCGAGGCTACAGAGATCGATCGCCCCGCCGAGATAACTACAGCCAGCGAGAGCGCGAAAGAGATGGCGACCGCGACCGCGACCGCTCGCCCAGACGAAGCGACAGAGACAGAGACAACAACCGTGACAGCTACCGTCCATCTCGCGACGACGTACGCGCAAGAGACGATCCGCTAGATCGTGTATCGTCGACTAAGCGCGACCGCCCGGCAGGCTCATCAGAAAAATCGGACAAAAAAGACAAGAAGGACAAGCCAAAGAAAGAGAGGCCTGTCGCACCCTCCGAACCCATGATCATTGTGAATGTCAACGATCGTCTGGGAACCAAAGCAGCCATTCCTTGCCTCGCATCAGACAGTGTGAAGGCTTTCAAGGCGATTGTAGCTGCGAACATCGGACGGCAGCCGCATGAGATCATGCTGAAACGACAGGGCGAGAGGCCGTTCAAGGACATTTTGACACTGGCGGATTACGGTGTGAGCTCGGGTGTGCAGCTTGACCTTGAGATCGACACTGGAGATTAAGTGTACTCATCTCCCATGACAATGGGAAAAGGGAGGTGTGCAACATGGGTTTTGGGCAAGGGTGCAATGTTCTCTTAGCGATGGCGTTCAGGAAGTAGGCACGACGGTATAGGGACGATTGCTCTGCGAGCTGTACCTATCGACTCGCTACAAAATTGAAAGCGCGACGTCCAACATGCTTCAGCTACTCCTCACATGCCTTCCATGAAAGTGAAGTTCCATCTCACTGGGCCCAATGTCTATGTTCTAATTCTTCTCAGCTCTACTATCTTGCTATGCTGATCGATCGTAAGATTGAAGATCACGAGTGATTATTGAATTCTTAAACCCCGAGGTCAAAAAGGTACATAGCGCAGTACTTCCCACTCGAGATCGTGGAGTCTATCGGCAAGGCAAACACACGTTCGTGCTTGCCTTTGGCTCGCACTCCGAACGCTACGCGTAAGTTGGTAGGTCGTCAGAATAATACGTTGAGTTGAGAAGGGCATGTGTTAAGTGGGTGTAGAGAAACACACGTTCGTGCTCGCCTCTGGCTCGCACTCCGAACGCTGCGCGTAAGATGGTGGGTCGGGCTTAGATCAAGTGTAGTCCCTGTCCGGAAGTACAATTCTACAAGATGCACTTAATCTCTTCACATTAATTTGATCTCGGGCAATTCATCCTCACCTCACGCTCGAGCGATCCACGTCATGCACGTGAGTTGGCGCTAGACCGTGATTCCGGGGCAGGCGCGGGAGCTGCCGCCGAACTGAGCTGCCGCTCTGTTTTGGTTGCAACTTCCAATCCAAACAATCGCGACCAACCTCCGCAACACGACAACAGCGACCTCGAAAACGACAACTAACGACCTTTGGACAACTTCTTGGATTATGTACATCTTGGCCTGATCATATTGGATTCACGCGGTCGTTCTCTCCGCCCTTTGGCGCATCGCACCACCTACGCGCCGCGAGTAAACACAACATCGCACACACTCTATTCGACATGTCGTTGTCACGCACCAAGGCCGCGCCTATCGGCTCGTCGCAATGGATACAGAATGAGCGAGAACAGGCTGGAGATTTTGTAGAGCAAGAGCTGGAAGAGTTTGGGTACAGTGTGCGAAATGAGATGGAATGGCTCAACGAGCACATGGCCGAGATCTTCAGCGCTGATCCTGTGTGAGTATCTACAAGGCGCGCGGTATATGCGCCTGTTACTAACGCGTTGCAGAAACTTTGCGGATGTATTCAAAACGCCTGGTAAACTACGAGGAAAGACACCTCGCACAGCTCGCAAAAGAGATGCCCTCGAGCAGCGTCAGCCGCTCACCGATGTATTTGCGCCCAACCTCCAAGCCGGCCCTACTCCCGCAAAAAACACCGCCTTCTACGAAAAGGTCACACGATTCCAAATCGCAGAGGACAGTGGAAATGTAATCCCACAGCAACGCGTGATCAGCAGAAGCAAAAGCCCGCAGCGCGTCGGCTTACCTGGAAACACGGATTCTGGCTACCATGGGATGACGGAGGACGAAATGGAAGCCGACAACACACAGACTGACGCGGACACTGTGCCTTCTCAATCACTTGAAGTGCATTCAGTACCTCTGCGCGAGAACCAGTCTCCGCCTCGACGACTGAAAGAAAGCTCGGATGTCGCCGAGCCCGCTAGTGACGAATCGTTCATGTCTGCGAAGGAAGCTGTATCTCACAATGCCTCGAAAGAGCAACTCTACCCCGACTTGGAAGAAGACAACGCCACTGTACCAGACGAAGATATGGAGGTCGAGGAGTCCGTACTGGAGGCACATGAAGATGTTGCAAGCCCGGCGGCACAGGAGCCCGAAGAAGCAGCCGAACCTGAGCCAACAGAGCAAGAACAAGAATTACACGCCGAAATGTCGCATGACCCCTCCGAGATGTCGAGCCCAGCGCAACAGCCTCTGGCGAGGAAGAGCAGCTTCACATTCTCTTCTCTACCCGCGAGGGAGCCCTTGACAGCGAAACGTAGCATTGGCGGGCGCAATAGCCATATGGATGCCTTGAACCGCAACAGTGTATTCGCCAAATCCGTCGGAAAAAGCTTCGGAGTCACTCTCGATGACGACGAGGCTGATGAAGAGAAGGAAGAAGAAAAGGAAGAGGAGCAGAAGCTGCAGAACAAAACTTCTGCACAGCTCTTACATGAGCGAATCTCTATGCTTGGAAAAGCGAAAGAATCCAGGTCTTCAAAGAGCATTCCTCAAGCTCTATACCCTCAGCTTCCGGAGAACGATGACGACGACGAACAAGCTGGAGCAGAAGATGCTCCAGAACCTCCACCGAAGGATGTGCCTGCGCTAGTCGATGACGAGGATGATGATTGGATTGCTCCCTCCAAACCTGTACAGCCAAGGAATGCTCAACAGGCACACGAAGACTTCGAGAATGCAGCCAGCGTCCGCCCTTCGATGCATCAAAAATCCATGTCCACCACATATGTTCCTTCGCCAACAAGGCCGTTGATGCAGTCTACGAGCCACCACTCGAAAGCTCAATCGGTTACCATTGCGTCCATGAACCCGGAGTTCGATTCTACAACCCCTGCAGGCTCACCAAGCAGCAAGAAGCATGTCGAGCCCATGAGCGCTTCCAAGAAACTGTGGGGCGCATTCAAATCCGCTAGGAACCTGTTTGCCTCTTCTGCAGGATCAAGTGCGGCGGCAAAGCTGGAGGCTCACGACTCCCCAGCTGGCAAGCGCTCTAAGAAGCAGGATGCTGCTGACGAGGCCAAGAATGACCCTATGGTTAAGATGCCTGGTGCACTCTGGTCTGAAACACAGCTTTCGCAGACTTCCTCACGACCTCTGTCTACTATCTCGGCCAGCCCGAGTAGGAAGACACGCAGTTCCACCGAGAGTGACAAGAAGCAGAGGAAGGAGATGAAAGCGCAACAGAAGGCCGCTGATGAGTTTGAGAAGGCTAGAGAGAAGGAGCGCCTGAAGGCGAACAAGGCTCAAGAGGAGCGGATCAAGGCTGAGAAAGTCGAGATGGAGAGGCTTGAGAAGGAGCAGGAGCAGAGATCACAACAAGAAGCTGCAGCCGCCACTGTCGAAAGACCAAGGACTGCCGAGGAAGAAAGAGATCGCGAAGATATGCCGCCACCTCCGCCACCAAAGAGCATGCTCCCTCCAGGTAAACTGCGGGCTCCCACCAGACCCGTCCGTCCTGCTCGTGAAACTGCTGCGTCAAAGGCCAAGCCGGTGCCCGTCAACATTCGTGTGGCCAGTCAACAGGCACAAAGGATGGGCCAGCCGTCGTCGCAAGAATCTTTTACTTCTTCCTCCTCCAGCCAAGGCCCTCCACCGCCACCAAAGACAGGTCTGCGTACCACATCGGCTCAAGCAAATGCTCGGGCCTCCACCATGCCTCAAAACAACTCTCGGGTTCGGGCACTTGAAGCAGCTGCCCGCAAAAAGGAGCAAGAAGAGCGCGAAAAACAGCGCAAAGCTGAGCAGAAACGCGAGCTTGAACGCAAGCGCGCTGCCAAGGCTGAAGAGGAGCGCCGTGTTGAGCAAGAAAAGAAGGCCGAGGAACAGCGCAAGATGCAGGAGATGAAGCTTGCCGCACAGAAACAGGCAGAAAAGCAAGCTGCAGAGGCTAAGAGGCGCGAACAGCAACGCTTCGAGCAACAGCAACAGCGTCTTGAGCAGCAGCGGTTGGAACAGCAGCGCGCTGAGCAATCTGCTGCGGCCAAGGCCAAGGCCGCACACGAGCTTGCAGAGGCAATTCAGCGTGAGCGCGCTGAGAAGCAAGCCTTCCCTCGTGGCGATGCACCGGGAACTCTCAGGCAGCTTGGACAGAGAACAATAGCAGACTCGTCCACTCGCCAGATCCAGCCCAACCCTGCAAAGCCGCCGAAACGCATACTTCAGGAGGATGACGAGTCTGTCCCTCAACAGCAGAGGCCAGGCATGCAGCGCAACCCAACATCATACCAGCAGAACGAGGCCAAGCGAAGAAAGACGGATGAGTACGATCAGGAGACTGATCAAAGACACTCTGTCATGGCTCCGCCCAAGAGGCCTTCGAACATGCGCAAGGTAGGTCAAGTTGATGGCAGCCCCCAAAAACATGCAACTCGTACTAACCCATTTGCAGGAAACTCTCAGCAAAGTTCCATATGGCTACGCCCTCGCTCCGCCACCCGCATCCCACCACAACACCAGCATGTTCAAGAGCACAGTGAACAGCCAACATCAAATGCAACACGGCCAGCGTCCAGCCCACCCCAGCCAAACGGTCCAACTCAGCAACGCACGCATCCCCTTCGCAGAGAACGCCAACCCGCCCGCAGCGCAATACTACAGCCAAGCGCCCTCGCAAGTCTACCAAAACGAAAACAGCGCCCAAGGCAAATTCAAGACCCCGGCCCGCCCGCCCATGTCCAAAGCCCTGCCCAAGTCCGCCGCAAAGTCGTCCCCCATGTACGCCAACGGCGACAACATCGCCCTGCCCGAAATCATGACCGATAGCGAAGACGAAGAGGACGAGGAAGAAGAGGCGACCGGCGGCTTCCGCGCCCCCTCGTGGGTGGCGTCGCCCGCCCTGCGCGACTTGCTGACTCAACAGCAACTCGTCGATCCGGAAACCGTCTTTGGCCCCATCTCCGACCTCAAGATGGAGGAGGTCTTCAAGGGCGCGAAGAACCAGGAGAGGCTGAAGCGGTTTAGGGATCGCGGCAGCAGTGCCATGTGGCACGAGACTGGCGATGCGGTCACTGTGGAGGAAAAGCGTAGGGATATGGAGGCTAGGGAGAGGGTTTACAAGGAGGGAGGGTGGAGTTATAACAACCGGGTTTGAGGGGGGTTGGAATTGGAGTTTGAGTCGAGGTTTTCGGGTTTTCATTGGTGTACAGGTTTCTCTGGGTTCTTCCATTAACCTCGGTGTATGGGTTTCTTGGGTATGGGTACCTTTGGCTTTGGGCTCGGTATGGGGAATTACGGCTTGATTAGAAACTGAGAGGGAGGGTGGGGGTTTTCCGCTATGAGATCGATGAGAGAGAGTGGGACATTCGAGCGATATTGAATACGAGGCCCGATCATTTTCTTCTTCAAGTTCAATTCAATCATTATTCCCTGCCTTATCTTGTCTGCGTTTCGTCGTTATTCGTTCGTTGTTGTTCGATTCATGTCGTTCCATACCAATCGACCTGCATTTCCCTTCTACATCTCTTCCCTACTCAAATTCAAACCGTGACCACTCCGCTGACATTCCTCTAAATCACAAACGTACGTCTTTCCAACAAAGTACATCACTTCCCCTCCCTCCGCCCTCCTCCCGCGATCGCCGCCCTCCCAACCCCTTCCTCTAACCCCCCACAAAAGTCTCTGAGCACCCAGATCCCGAAGTCCCGGCACGAGACTCTCAGCGCCCCGTCATTTGCTTCCCAGACTCTGAGGGCCAGTTCCCTCAGGACAGAGAAGAGCTGGTTTAGGAGAGTTTTGGTGTGTGCGTAGAAGCGGGCTGAGAGTTGATGCTGAACGTCTAGCGCGAGGAGGGCTGTGATTAGGTTTTGAAGGTGCGGGAGTAGGAGGGTGGTGAGGAGGATGAGGTAGTAGGTTAGGGTTGAGGTTAAGGTGTGGAGGAGTGTTGGATGTTCGTTGTGTGGGGGCGTTGGGTGGGAGTCAGGTGATGTTGTTGGTTTTGTAAGTTGTTGGCTTTGAGGTTCAGATGGGGGTGGGAGAAGGGTTTGAGGCGTTGCTGTTCGCAGCACGAGTGTTTCTTCCGGTGTCAGGTCTTTGGGTAGGCCGCGCAGGATGTAGCTTACGCCGTCGATGTAGAAGCGTCTGTCGATTGGGTCGTTGGGCGTGCTAGAGGTTTGCTCGCTGCGGAGAGCGAGGCTGAGGAGAGCTAGGCCGTGGTGACCGCTTTTGTTGGTGATGCCTGTGCTGGTGCTGGCGGAGGGATGGTCTTGGTCTTGGGTTGCGAAGAAGGTCGATAAATGGGGTGCTGGCGTTGCGGAACCAGAGGTTGACGGTCGGCTTGATGGTGCTGTGTTGAAGGAAGGCGAGCCGGCGTCGCTGGCGTCGTCGCCGTCTTCATCGTCAGAAATTGAAGTTCTTGCATGGTAGGATGGTGGAGGGCTTTCGGAATAGCTTGATGAGGCACTGGAGGCTGGAGAAGTGCTGGTGTACACTTGACTTTTCCGACTGGTGTACACAGAGGCAGCAGATCTGAGAGAGCGTATTTTTGGTACACGGCTCTGTAGAGCTTGTGGGAGTGCCGTGTATAGCAAAGAAAGTGAGTCGTCAGAAGCGGGAGATGTCGTGATGGTGTAGCAGTCTTCGGACTTTGTTCCAGGGCCAAAGAGACGCACAGAGAGAGAGTCAATTCCGTAGGAGATGTTGCTGTTGCCAGCGAGGTAGTGAATCATATTATTGCCTGTCAGTCCTTCAGGAAGCTGTGAAGATTAGAAGAGTGTGAATGCAGGACAAGAGCGAAGGAAAGACTTCCAGAAAGAAAAGGACTATGGCGAGATAAGATAGCGACTTGACCTGATCTGATGCACGTTGGGTCTATCATGCGGCAGAGTCAGCACACGTTCTGCGAGGAATGCCACGTGAAAGGAAGATGCACAAGAGAATTGGCATGTGAAAGAGTTGGCCGGGCTCGTTGAGATGCAAACCCTGGCTACGCTCCGGCTGCTTCCGCTGACATGACCATTCACAACTCGTGCCGTCGATGCGTGTGTTGCATCCTGAACAAGATGTTATGAGACAAAGGTATTCTGTATGAGATTAATACACCAGTGTAGCCAAATGCCTTGGTTGACAAACGTGTCGTTGATGTTAGTCTCAACCCCAACACTAACCCTAGACAATATAGAAGTACCAAGACACTACACGCATTAGCGCATTGGCAACACGAATGCGAGGTCGATGGAACTCACCTCACCTCACTTCGTCTGGTGGAGGATGATGGAGAACCCAACCCTTTGCTCTTCTTGCATCCGAGCGAGGTCAGTCATCTTATACCGGATAGAAGAGAAGAGACGCGTATCGATGCTCTCATGGAAAGAATGTGGCTTTTATTGCCGCGTACCACCTCCTATCGCGCCGGGTGTCCGGCACATGAGCGACATCTACTTACCTAGCCATCTGATCATCTCAAAGAAACCTGCAACGACGGAGAACATGTTCTTGATTCGGGTACGCGCGGCCATATCCAAGTATACTTTCTTGCCCCTCCTTGAAAGTGCAGTGATCATCTCACCATGGCGACTCCCTGTCACAGTTGACCGCTAAAAGCACTTGGGATGAAGAGTGGCTAGGTATACCGACTTAACAGCTACGCTAAGTACGCGGTAAGTAGCTGACGTATGCACTTACCGGCAAGATCATGTCTTGTACAGCTCTCCAGAAAGGGCATTGGCCTTATCGCTGCCCGCAAATGGCTTCCATGCGCCCAAGAAGTCTCAAGGCGAGGTCAATGTTAAGGCAAGCCGCTCCCGCGCACAGCAACACCCAATCGCTCTTGTCGCAAAGGTACATTGGGAATTACCCGTGTGCCTCTGCCATTTCCTTGTACCATTTCGTCTCTTCTTTACTAAAATCTCCACCACCAACACACCATTCTGTTTCAGCGCGCCTGTCATTGATCCAAGGATTCACTTTCCAAAAACAAAGCCAACCCATGCACTGCAACCTTCACAGCATTCCGCTTCATGCTTATCCTATGGCTTCTAACGCCCATCTTTCATACTGGGGCTGCCCACCCCGGTGACACTCCGCCGCCGTACCCGTACGATGAAGCCATCGACAACGGCACATTCGGCTACTATCCAACCTCATCCTTCGCCACAGAGAACGACATCTCCGCGCCCAAAGTCAATTGGCTACAATGGGACGAAAGATGCAACGACGGCACGTACTACTTCCTCACGCCGAAAGGTTGGGGTCTGCCGCGGCCTAGTCCCATGATACTAGACTGGAGAGGCGATCTTGTTTGGAGTCAGCATTTCGCCAACGAATGGGGAGGACAGGCTTATGACTTTATGGTGCAACACTATCAAGGGCAAGATCGCTTGACATTTTGGACGGGCGATGATACGGTGCGCGGGCATGGATCGGGGAAATATATGATTGTGAGTGCTGTCTTGTCTGGGTTACTGCGACAGCGATGCATTCCCATCGCTGTATCAAGGAAGACTGCATACTGACCTCCTGATCAGTTGAGCTCAAATTACGAACTAGTACACAGTGTAGATGCTGGAAATAGCTTGAATGCGGATCTGCACGAGTTCTTGTTGACTCCCGATGGTACAGCACTAATGACAGTGTATCAAAAATACAAGCACGACTTATCTGACTGGCGCACATTCAACGAAACCACCGATCCGAACGACGCCGATCCCGGTTGGATATGGGATTGTGTGTTGCAAGAGATCGCAGTCGACACTAAAGATGTCATCTTCGAATGGCGCGCATCCGAACACATCGACATCAACGATACCTATCATCTTTTGAAGAAAGCCGGAAATCACGAAGACCCGTTCGACTGGTTCCACATGAATAGTATTCGGAAAGACGAGCTTGGAAATTACCTTGTGTCGGCGCGATACACCCACAGCATCACTTATATCGATGGAAAGACTGGCGCGGTGATTTGGATACTTGGCGGCAAGAGGAACGTGTTTATGGACTTGAGTGAGGGATTCGCTATCAACTTCGCCTGGCAGCATGATGCGCAGTTTATCGCGGCAGACAGGTTTCCACAGACTTACAAGCCACCGGTCGAGCAGCCAGGTTATACGACGAAGCTGCTATCCCTCTTCGACAACGCGGCGGAAGATCAAAACTACATCTACGGCATGGACCACTCACGAGCTCTGTTGCTCGAAGTTACCTTTCCCACGCCTGGTTACCAAAGTGTTAGCAACGCCAAAGCCTCCAATTACACTCGCGACATTTCTCACCTGCAAAAGCTCGCTGCAGAAACACGGCATCAATTGAATCAAACATCCATCAAACCCAGACCAAACTTACCATATCCCAAATACGGCCAAGACAAACTCCAAGACCCGGACGCCAACCGCTTGAAGATCAGCCGAATCAATAGCTCCAACCCATCTCACACGGTCCGCGTGATCAAAACTTACTCGAACCCATCTGGCGTGCGCTCCTCTTCGCAGGGCTCGATGCAGATCCTCCCACCTGCTGTCGTGTCAGATACCAACACCAATATCAACGCCTCGAAAGAAGAAGCCCGAGTCTTTGTCGGATACGGCTTGAACGCAGTATTCACTGAGTTCTCCGCCGACTCCTCCGTTCTTTGTGATGCTCACTTCGGCGCTGTCACTTCCTGGGAGCGTGGTGATATTCAGAGCTATCGCGCTTACAAGTTCCCTTGGGTTGGCAAGCCCAATTACCCTCCGCGGATGACCATCAAGCTTTCTATAGACAACGAATCCGAAGGTTTACACGAAGAAGCAGAAGGACTGGGGAACCTAACAGCCTACGTAAGCTGGAACGGCGCCACAGAAGTTGCGACTTGGATCCTACAACAGCAGCAACAACAACAAGAAGAAGCGCCAAGCGAATCCTCAAACACCTCAATCACTTCCCTTGAGAGCAAGAACCCAACTCCGAAAGACACCAGAACCCCCTGGACCGAGCTCACCCGCTCCCCCAAAAACGGCTTCGAAACCACCCTCTCCATCCCTCATCCCACCTTAACCACCAACCTCTCCCACCTAACCTCAAAAAACACAACCTTCCGCATCCTCGCCTTCTCCAAAACCGGCCACCTCCTCCCCAACGGAATCACAGAACCCTTCAACGCAACCGACATCATCCTCCCCCCACCATCACCACCACCACCACCCACCGAAGAAGAAACCGCCAAAAAACAACCAGAAGAACCCTCTCCCCTCACCCGCATTCTCAATCCCGACGACGCCCCATCAGCTTCACCAACGAAAATCTTCCTAGGCTTCTCCCTCTGCATCTTACTCCTCCTGGCCGTCTACGAACTCTACAGGCGTTATTTGTGCTGGAAAGTTGGCGGGGGGAACGGAGGGGCTGTTATGAGGTGGAAAGTGCCTTGGGTGGGGAGGAGGAGGGGGAAGTACAGGCTTGTTTCTTCTTCTTCTTCTTCTTCGTCTTCTTCTTCGACTTCGACCTCTTCGACAACATCGGAGGAAGGGTCGTCTTCGTTGGGGAGGTCGGTTTCGGGGGAATCTTCTTCGTCTTCGTCGGGGAGTTCGGGGGGAGAGTCTTGGGTGGGGAATGTTTGAGAACGAGCATTTTGGATGGATTGGAAATGGACAATAACTAGGTACGGATGGATGAAACTTTTTTTTTTTTTGGATGTATATACTATACAGTAGCGATAAGAGCGAAGAAAGAATGTAATCGAGTGCACAACATGGAACACAACAGCTTTTTCCGTATAAAAACTTTTGTGAATTCCTTGCATATTTTCCTACACTACACGCTTTGACGAGCAAAAGCAAAAATGTCTCAAAGTAAAATCTGAACTACCTGTTTGCTTTTCCTTCCTTCCACCTCCTTCTTCCTTAATTAACTACATTTACTCTGCCTTCCCCATAACAGCCTCGCGACAAACGTCGAACAAAGGCACAATATCCGTCCAAAGCCTGAACTGATGGATCCCCTGCCCCACCAAAGCCTCAAGACCAGGAACAGCCTTCCAACCGCTGTTGCTCGCCAGCTGCATCAAACTAGTAACCGCAGGCTTATAAGCCATCTCCAACAAAACCTTGTGATCCTTAAGCCCGCCCTTGCCAGTGATATTCGGCGCCGAAGCCTGGAAGATGTGGCACAGGATCTCGCGCATGCTGGGGTCGATGGGCGAGTCTCCCGGGATGGTGCCGATGGCGACGGTGGGGTGCTCGCTCGGCTGCAGGGCGCGGGCGTCGGCTTCCGAGGACAAGAGGCGGACGTTGTAGGAGCTGTCGAAGGCAGAGGCCAGGTCGGTGAGCTTGGTCTTGTTGCGGCCGACGAGGTAGATGGGGCTGTAACCCATGTTCTTGAGAGCGTAGATTGCGGCGCGCGCGGTGCCGCCGCCGCCGACGACCATGCCGGGCTCTGGGTGCGTAGCGGAGACGTGGGTGGTGCCGGCGTTGCGGAGGGCGAGGATCATGCCTTGCCAGTCGGTGTTGTGGCCTGTGAGGGTTGGGTTGGAGGGGGAGGATGGGTTCGGGGTGGCGACGATGGTGTTTACCGCGCCGATGGTTTTGGCGGCCGGGTCAATGGCGTCGAGCAGAGGCATCACGTCGAGTTTGAGGGGGATGGTGACGCTTGCGCCGCCGAAGTTGGGCGAGCGCAGGATGCTGGGGAGCTCGGAGACGTCGCTGGTCTCGTGGCGGTTGTAGGTGTGAGGCAGGCCGGTGAGCTGGAAGAGGGTGTTGTGCAGGGGTGGGCTTCTGCTGTGGGCGATTGGGTTGCCGAAGATGGTGAACTCCTTGGGCGCGATCTCACCGACGAGGCCGAGCACCTTGCGGATGTCCGTTGCGGAAAGCTGGCCAGGAGCTGCCTTGGCTGGCAGAGCTGGGTGCGAGACGGGTGTCATGAAGCTATTGTTAACACGCGACATCTTACCAGTCTCCCCCATGTTCATAGCAATGAAGGGGAGGTCAGGCAGTTCAGCCGCAATGCGCTTCTTGAAAGTCTTCAGGTCGTCATTGTCGTTGGTGGTGTGAGCAACACCGATGAGCTTGACGATGTCGCCATACTCGCGAGCGGCATCAAAGTGAGGGATCCAGTCAGCGGCACCATCAGCCCAAGAGAGGGTGCCCTTCGGGTCGTGGTGAGAAGCAATGATCGTGCACATCTTACGGTGCGCGAGCACAAAGTCCTTCAACTCCTGCGGTGCTGTGAGCTCGAGGTCTGCAAAGTCGAAGCCCATGCGAAGAGCAACGCGGTACAGCGCCAGCGCTCCCTTGAGATCGTTGTCAGGGAAGCGGCCACCTTGGGCTGCGGTGCGGAGAGTGAAGATGAGCGGCAGAGTAGTTGAGGCGCGAAGGAGAGCGACCTGGTCGATGAGGAAGTCTGGAGTAGGCAGGCCATCGGGAGACTTGGGGTCGACAAGCAGATCAGCACGCAACTCAATGGCGTCCACACCCATGGTGACTTCAGGCAGTAACTCGACGATCTGGTAGATCTGCGGTGCGGTAAGGCTGACGAAGAAAGAACAATCCTTGGACTTGATCCTCTGGATAGCGCTCTTGCGTCCAGTCATAGTCCACAAGAAGCGTTCGAAGTCGTCAAGCGGGCTGCTCCAACCAGCGACGATCTGGGACGGGTCCACAGTCTGGGAGTGGAAGTGCAGGTTGCTAATCTCTTCGAACCACGGCTTACGGCGGAGGTAGACGCCCATCATGTCCTCGACGTATGCGGGACGGGTCTTGTCGATTTGCAGGAAGTCCATGACGAGCTTGATGTCACGAGTAACCATGAGGACCATGCCATCCTTGGTCCAGTCCTTGAGCAGCTTGCGTGCTTCAGCGGTCTCAACAATACCGCCTCCAGTCGCGAAGACGTGACCTTCGGACTTCTCGCGCATGACACGCTTGAGAAGGTTCAGCTCCTTTTGACGGAAGCCATCCCAGTCGTTGTCCTTGAGCATCTCCGGGATGGTCATGCCTTCGGTGCGCTCAAGCTCAGAGTCGAGGTCAACAACAGGCCAGCCAAGGATCTTGCCTGCCCATTTGCCGGTGGTCGTCTTGCCTGCACCCCTCATGCCGACAATGAAGATCGACTTTTTCACCTCACCTGGTGCGAGTGAACCGTTGAGGCTGTTGACCACGCCGTTCGCGTGGTTGATCTTGGGCTCTGTGCCTTCCATCTCCACACCGAATGTCTGGTGTTGAACATCCCACCAACCAGGCCAAGTCTTACCAGTGCACTCACGCTCCGTGACAAGAGTCTCTTTAGGCGCAACGGCACCGAGTACTGCGAAGCTCATGGCGACACGGTGGTCGTCGTAGCAGTGAATCGCATCGCTCGCCTGCTGAATTTCCATACCGCGGCCGTCAACCTCGATACCGTCCTCAAGCTCGCGGCACGTGATGCCAAATTTGGCCAGCTCATCGTACATGGCCTTGATGCGGTTGCACTCCTTCTGCCTCTGGTTGGCAATACCCGTGATCCTGGTGGTAGCACCTTGCTTGCCCGGTTTGGCGACTGCCGCAAGTACGCAGGCAGTGAGGAAAGCGTCGGTCATGGGCTCCATGTCGACGTGAGGAATAGGGACGAGTTCGCCTACTGGTGGGCCAGTGACCGTAGTGCTCGTCTCGCTTTGCTCAACAGAGCAACCCATAGGCCTCAACACATCAATGGCAAATCTAGCATCACCTTGCAGAGAAGCTGAGCCGATGTTCGGGACGGTGCAAGTGGTGCCAGTAATGGCAGCCATGGCGAGAGGGTAAGTGGCGGAACTGGCGTCACTCTCAACCTCGTACTCAGCCGGGCTCTGGTAACGCTGCTTAGGCACGTGGTATACGTTTGCCTCAGTCTTGCTTCGTGTGACATGAACACCGAAAGAGGCCATCATGGTGATGGTCATGTCAATGTAGGCCTGCGAGATGACCTTTCCTCCGACAAGACGAAGTGTGACGGGCTTCTTCGCGTAAGGCGCGCACATCAAGATGGACGAGACGTATTGCGAAGACACCTTGGCCGTGAGCTCGATGTCGCCACCTTCGAAACCACCGGTAGAGGCAATGCGCACCGGCAAGCTCTGACTACCAGGCTTGCCAATGTAATCGATCGAGACACCGTTGGATCGAAGGGCGTCTACAAGAGGGCCCTGAGGACGCTCCTGCATGCGAGCGTTTCCGGTCAGGACCGTGTGGGAAGCCTCCGGAGTGGCATGTGCGAGTGTCAGAGCGGTGGTGAGGAAACGAGAGGCCGTTCCAGCATTTCCAATGTAGATCTCTTCAGGTGAAGCCTTGAGGGCACCGCCGTTGCCGTTCAGGACAAGGACTTTGCCTTCGTCCTCCCAGCCGTAAGTGGCGCCTCCCAGCTTAGCAATAGCGGTAAGCATGAACTGGGTGTCATCGGAGTGGAGTAGGTTGCTGATCTTGCACTTGCCCTCCGCGAGAGCTGCGAGGAGGAGCACACGGTTGGAGATACTCTTACTTCCAGGTGGTCTGCAAGACACGTTCAAGCCCTTGGGTACACCAGGCTTGATCAGGACTGATGAGCTCAGAGGAATCCTGATATCCTTGTCGGCAACCTTGGTGGCTTCGGGCTCGTAGCACCTTCCAATGGCGGAGAGCAGCACGATCTTCTTCTTGGAGCCGGCATTCTTCTTGTCGACGGCCATCTTGCGCAGGAGCTCCTCGGTAGGACATTGTTTGTGGGTCTTCTTTGTGATGAACTTTTCGGTCGGTGAAGTGGGAAGGCCGTAGCTCGAAATGGCTTTCGTCAAGCGAGCAACGGCGCCTGGAGGCAGCACACCCAGGTATCGAGCGAGTTCAGCCTCCTTCACCATGCCAATAGCGACGCACTCGCCGTGGAGGATCTCTGGTGTCCAGATGGCCTCGTAGGCGTGACCAATAGAGTGACCGAAGTTCAGAAGATTTCTCAATCCACCTTCCCTCTCGTCCGCGCTCACGACCTCTGCCTTGACTCTGGCGCTTCCGAGCACAATCCTCTTGAAGACCTCCTCAATGCCCTCGAATCTGCCCGGACCTGCGGGCTTCTCCAGAGCGGCCATGATTGCATCTGCGCCCTCTTCCAAGCGCTCAAATTCCTTTTCGTCCCAGATCGCGGCTGTCTTGACAACCTCGGCCATGCCGTTGCAGACCTGTCTCTTGTCCAGAGTCTCCAGGAAAGCGAGATCGATGTAGATTCTCTCGGGCTGCCAGAAAGAACCAATGAGGTTCTTGCCCATGGGCACGTCAATCGCAGTCTTGCCGCCAATGCTGCTGTCTACCATGGCCAGCAAAGACGTGGGAATCTGGACGAAGCGCACACCGCGCATGTAGGTTGCGGCGACAAATCCGATCATGTCGCCGACGACGCCGCCTCCCAGGGCAAGGATAACAGTGTCTCTTGTGCATCCTTGCTTCAATAGCCAATCCTCAACGTCGGCCTTGGTCTTACGGCTCTTTGATGTCTCGCCAGGCTTGACGCGGTCGTAGATCAAGAGCCTCACATCTTCTGCGGTCTTGCCCAACTTTTCCCTCTCTTCCTCAAAGTTCTTCTTGAAAGCCGGAACATACTCCAGCTTAGCCAGGTTCTCGTCGCAGACAAGGACGTACGTCGAAGTGACGATGTTCTCGAGCAGGTCGCGTACTACATAGTTGTTCCAGAGGCCGTAGTCGACGATGATGCTCTCCTTTCCCAGGATGGGGACTTTTGTGGCAGTAGTGTTGGTGGTGGTGCCATTGGTTGCGGCCATGGCGAATTGATGCGCCTTTAGCTGATCAGCCTGGAAGAGACGAGCTTGTTCGCCGAATCGGCGAGGATGAGGTCGGTCGAGTGAAGGCTGACGGTGTCCCAAAGGCGAAGTTGCTGCATAGGCTGGTGTGTAGAAGATCAAGGCGAGGCAGGCAAGCGACGACTACTGACTTTCGCGAGGGTGAATTATTGTGGTCCTCCAATGGCGCGGGCGCGTGTGACTCGATGCCGCTTTCTGGTGGCTAAGCTAACAATTATGGAGATCGAGAGTCATTTCTTCCTGCCTCTGACGACCGCAAGCCGTGCTTTTTTGCCGGACGCTGGAAATGAATTTACCAGGCCAGGGTCCGTCCGTCCGTGCGCGCCGACTGCGCTGACTACACCTCTACTGTTGGACTTTAGTAGCATTGTTGAAGAGGCCAAATGTATGCATGACAACAGTAGTTATATTCGACGATATCATTACATTGAATTCAATATGACGAAGGTGATATATATCACGTTCTACTGCTGACCCGGGAAATTGCTGTATGCCTTCGTCAATTGGCTCTCACGCACATTCAAGCCTTCCTTTCGTGATGATACATTGTGCATGCCCTCGGACATCTGATGCAAAAAATAGTATACAATGCCACGCTCCAAGCCCATCTACGGGCCAAGTGTGATCTCACCCCTCCAGGTACCCTCAGTCAAACCGAGGGTCTCGATCAGGTTCTGCCACCTCGGTCCTCCTCTCTCCTTCCTCCTCAGGTAGGCGAGATGCTTCTGTCTCTTGTGCACCAACAATCTCAAGTTCCGCTTGTTGACCCTGTCTTGACCGCCTCTCGTCTCGCAGAACTCTGCAAGCGTTCTGATCTTCGCCGTCAGAATCGCCACCTGCACCTCCGAGCTACCAGTGTCTGGGCCTGCGCGCTCCTTCTTCTCCATCACAGGTCCTTGGTGAGCTCCTGCGGGCTTGGGTGCAAGCACATTGTCGGTGTTGTGACGTCCAAAAGCATCGATGCAACGCTGAGTGTTGACGCGAAGACGGTCCTTTGAGCTGGCCAGAGACAAGGATGCAATACGCTTCATGGCCTCCTCGGCACTCGTCTGTTCCTGTGCAATTCTAGCCCGGCGCTCATCTTCTGTGAGCCCTCCAGTAATGGTGTGGGCGTTGGGGTTCTGCAATTCTTCCTCGGCAGGTGTAAGCAGCCAGCTGCTACGTTCGATGCCTTGGTCCAGCTCTTTCTTTGAAAGGAAGAAGTTGAGGTGTTCGTCGCGGGCTGCGGAAGGACCGGGAGCATCGCTGTCGGGCGACTCATCGACTCGTAGTCTTGTGGCTGTTGAAGGCGGTGCAGGTTCCGACGGGAGAGCGGTGTCGAAGGAGCGAACAAAAGGTGTTTCTATGCCGCGCACGGGATCTCCAAGTGTTGCTGCACGCTCCTTCGTAAGAACCTCCCGCTTGCTGAGGTTGGCAGCCTTGCGCGCTTTTGCTTGAGCGATCGCATATGGATCTCTGTGTTTCCTCCGCTGTGTCACTGTCGAGGCATATTGGGAAGGGGTTATGGAGAATGCGCGGTTAAGAGTGGATGGCGAGTTGGCTGTCGGTTGTCAGTGAGTGGTTGAGGGAAGGCGATGTGCGTTTCCAAGTAGAACACACCAGTAGGAGCCTTAAGGCAAGCAAAAAGAGGTATCCTGGGCGGCATGACGGACGATGGGCAGGACTATTGTTGACCGGCGCAATAATACTCGACTCTACCCCCAGCCCAGCCAGGCGCATGCCTCGACTTCCCAGGTTCTCCGAGCGGCAATGCCCGCCAAGGCCGCAGCTCGAGCCCGTCCCAAGGCGGTTTAGCGCGCACTTTACGGTCGGCGCACCAAATCGCCAACCGCCGACTGAATTTCGTTTCTACAGCGGGCAGACGACCAGCGGTTTATCCTCCCACCATCTCGAACTCCAACGTCAAGTCGCCAGATCACACGACAACACCGACACTCAAGATGGCCGCCAAGAACCTTCCCGCGGCGTTCAACGCCACCAGCCAGGACATTGAGATGCTCCTGTCTGCCCAGTGCCACCTCGGCAGCAAGAACATGCAGGTGCACATGGAGCCGTACCTCTGGAAGACCCGCGCCGACGGTATCAACATCCTGAACGTTGGCAAGACCTGGTACGTGGCATCCTAGAGTGTGCGCAATCGTGATGTCTATAGCAGCGACACGAGCGGCGGCGGCGCGAATATGGCAATCGAGGCCCCTCGATCATTCTCGCGCCGTGGCCTGCGAATCGCATATGCCAAGACATATATATGTTTCCTCAAAAAGTCACAAAAACTGACATCTGCTTAAGGGAGAAGATCGTCCTGGCCGCCCGTATCATCGCTGCCATTGACAACCCCGCCGATGTCTGCGTCATCTCTGCCCGTCCCTACGGTCAGCGTGCCGTCCTGAAGTTCGCCGCCCACACTGGTGCTGGCGCCATTGCCGGTCGTTTCACCCCCGGTAACTTCACCAACTACATCACCCGCTCCTTCAAGGAGCCCCGCCTGATCATCGTCACCGACCCTCGCACCGACGCCCAGGCCATCAAGGAGGCTTCCTACGTCAACATCCCCGTCATCGCCCTCTGCGACTCTGACTCCCCCACCGAGTACGTCGACGTTGCCATCCCCACCAACAACAAGGGCCGTCACTCCATCGGTCTGGTCTGGTGGATGCTCGCCCGTGAGGTCCTCCGTCTCCGTGGCACCATCGCCAGCCGCGAGGCCGAGTGGGACGTCATGACCGACTTGTACTTCTACCGCGACCCCGAGGCCGAGGAGAACAAGGACTCTGCCGGTCAGGACGAGGCCAAGGTTCCCGGTGTCGAGGAGGTTGGTGCTGCCGCCGTCGAGTCTGGCTTCAACAACGAGTGGGAGGTCTCTGGTGGCACCGCCGGTGCCTTCGCCGCTGCCTCTAACACCGCTGGTGCCCCCGCTGCCTCCACCTGGGACGCTGACGGTGCCGACTGGGCTGCCGCTTCCGCCCCTGTCGAGACTGGCAACCAGGGCTGGGCCGAGCAGGCCGGTGCCCAGGCTGCCCCTGAGACCACCTGGTAAATGCAGACGCTTCGGTTTAGAGAGCGCCGGACACATCTACCATCAAAAAACAATTGAAAGTCTTCTCGATCACACACGAGCCTCAGCTTGCACGATATCGGCTACAATACGTCTCGGGCGCTAAATGAGGGAAAGATACCTGCCTTCCTTTGTGGAAGGGAGGGGAAAGCCCTGCCCTGGGACTGAGGAGTGGGCGGACGTAACAGTTGCTCAGGCCTAGAAATTCAACCCGTGTAACCCGATCTTTGCATCTTGTCTTGTCTTGTGTATACGTGCTTCATAATGTCTGTTGATGATGATCAATTGATCGATTGAATGTCGTGCCAGTTGCTTCTGAGGTGCAGCTAGGATATTGCTGAAATACATTGTTGCATCTCGGTGAGACACTTGCTGATAATGCATGCGCTGGCACCGCTTGATACATGTATTCATACATGGAGTTTTAGACTTATGCTTTATTGTAGAGTTCAGCGAGTTGCACTTACGCCACTCTCGCGTGGGAATAAGCTGGGGCATCCTGGAATTGCTGGCATCAACATAAATGAATTTCACCACCCATGTATTTAAACTTATCAAACAACTCAACTTCGGTCCAAGTAATAAACCGAACAAAAACAGACAGCAAGAAGTGGATTTGCCTCGACGATATCGGCAACCTAATCCTCTTTCCCCCACTCACCGCACCGCATGTCACGGCACGAGGCCGGCCCTTGGGCACTCCAAGATCCCCGCTATCCTGGATCGACCGGCCAAAGCAAAAGGCTTGCTCGCCTGTAGATGTATTCGCCAGCCAATCACACCAGTGAATTTGCATCTCGCGGCTCCTCTTGTCCTGTCGGGCTATCATTGACCGGGCAAAAGAAAAACGATAGATACTGCAGTGCGCCCTACCACATACGTGTACCCGTGCAATACGGGCGCCCTGCTAACCATGGCCTCTGTGTCACATCTACACTTTTGCCTTTGCTCTGACTAATTGTCAAAAATCCTCTCTCTCTCTCTGATTTATGTGCTTGTCGAGGTCGTCTCGTCTTTCTTCTCGCTCGCTAACCGCTATCTCTTTCGTCCATCATGGTGGTATTCCATACCCACCAGGATCGTGAAGAAGACTTCAAGATTTCCGGACAAAAGGATACTTCTGCCCGAACCTCGAGACCGGAATCAACCCTCACAGCCCGCGACGACGATATAGACGCTCTTGAGCGAGTCGCCACCCAAGAAGACCACGAGTCCTACGAGGAAAAGGAAGAAGACGAAAAGAGACCCAATGCCTCCCGCAAAGAAAGAGGAACCTCTCTCGAACTCCGTCAAACGGCAAGCAACGTCCTCACCCGCGTCCTCACCACCCGCTCCATTCGCGACCCGCCACCTCCACCCGATGGAGGCTTCAAAGCATGGCTTCAAGTCGCAATGGGCTGGCTCATCATTTTCGTGACTTGGGGCTTTGTCAATTCCTTCGGCGCTTTCCAGAGTTACTACACCGAGATCTTGCCCGAGGACCCCAGCACCATCAGCTGGATTGGCTCGATACAGGTGTTCTTGACGTTTTTCATTGGGGCTTTTTCTGGACGGCTGCTGGATGCTGGGCTGTTTGTTCCGACGCTTTTGGTGGGCGGGATTCTGCAGTTGCTGGGGGTTTTCATGACGAGTCTTTCGACCAAGTGGTGGCAGTTGCTTCTGAGTCAGGGAGTTTTGACTGGCATTGGTGGAGGAATCTTCTTTTGCCCGAGCATGGGATTGATCGCCACGTATTTCTCGGATCGCAGAGCGCTCGCCGTGGGAATCGTCTCGACTGGAAACTCAGTCGGTAAGTCAGAATCCCAATTCCTCACAATCCAACCACTGACCCCCTCTCTCTCTAGGCGGCATGGTCTACCCAGTCCTTGTCCGCTCCCTGCTCCCCCAAATCGGCTTCGCCTGGACAACCCGCGTCCTCGGCTTCCTCAACCTCGCCCTCCTAGCAATCGCCCTAGCCTTCATGCGCCCGCGCCTCCCGCCCCGCTCCACAGGCCCCATAATCGACTGGCAAGCCTTCCGCGAACCGGTCTTCGTCCTCTTCGTCGCAGGCCTCTTCTGCATCCTCTGGAACGTCTACTTCACCTTCTACTACATCGCCTCGTACGGCATCGAAGCCGTCGGCCTGCCCTACACCGCCTCCACGACCTTGGTCATCATCATCAATGGCGTGGGGATCCCGGCGCGGATCATACCGCCTTTCTTCGCGGACAAGTTCGGGCCGCTGAATATTCTGGTGCCGGTGTTGTTTTGCGTCATGGTTGTGAGTTGGACGTGGTTGGCTGTGGGTAGTGTGGGTGGGTTCTACGCTTTCACTTGCGTGTATGGGCTGGCGAATGCGAGTTTCCAGTGTTTGATCCCGACGGCTGTGGCGAGTTTGACGCCGAACTTGAACATGGTTGGGACGAGGTTGGGGATGGCGTTTGCGACTGTGAGTTTTGCTGCTCTGACAGGCCCTCCTATCGGCGGTGCACTGTTGGCTGCGGACGGGGGTAGTTATGTTGCGCCGCAGGTTTGGGCGTCGGCTTCTGCTGTTTGCTGTGTTTGTTTCATGTTGGGGGCGCGGGTTAAGCTTGGTGGGTGGACTTTGAAGGCAAGGTGTTGAGGTGTGAGGGGATTTGTTTCTTTGCTTGGTTTGCGGGAAGGATGCGTGTTGCATTTCGGAGTTCTGTCTGGTGCGATTTGTGTGATGATTTTTCTTTTTTTTTGGGATACCCTTTGCATTTCTCGCCGTCGAAGAACACGATCTCGGATTTCCGATAGACTGCGATCAGCCCAGAGATACACGCCCAGTAGAGCGGGGCGATACACGACAACAGAGGAACAAGTCAAAACGACACCTCCTCAACATTAGAACCCGATCACTTCACTTCCCAAAGTCCAAAGGCTTTGGCTCACCAGCCTTCACAGCCCTCTCTACCACCTGATCCAAATCCTCCTCCTCCCCATCCAACCCCAGCACCTCCCTATCCTCCTTCGCCTTCCCCTCAACATCACCACCCCGTCCCCTCCCCATGTAGTAGGCAAAAGTCAACCCCGCCCCCATCTTAAAATCCCCCTTCGCCATACCCTCCCTGCAAACCTTCTCCCACTCCTCAACCGTCTTACTCCTCTCAACATTCCAGTCTCCCTCCTCTGTCCCCGTCGCCCGCAGCAGAGATTTGAAGATTTCTTCCTGCGTTGCGTGGAAGGAGGAGGTGTAGAGGAAGTTGTTCGCGTAGTGGGATAGCGAGGCGCGGGGGTTAGAGGGGTTTATGAGGGGGAGGGAAAGCAGGCGGGTTATTGCGAGGCCTGCCTGGGGGAGAGTTGTGACGTTAAAAGGGCCGGCGTCCGGGTAGAGGGTTGCGGTTTTGGTGTGGGGGTTTAGGGCGAAGAGGGAGCGTTGGATTGACTGTTGTTTGGAGAAGGTCAGTCAGAAGTGCAAGGGTTAGGGAGATACGAGCTTGATTTTTGATGGTGGTTTGATGAAGGCGATGGTCTTCCTTCGTTCTCCCCGTGATCAGATCCAAAAGAGTAAAAGAGAATGGGTAAACTTACAGCTTCCAACCAAGGCCCGGTCGCCACCCCAATCCACTTCACCCCCTCGCAACCCTTCTCTTTACTTAATTCCTCGATCTGCCTCCTCGCCTCTCGCTTCGGGTGGAACAAAGGAACAGCCTGCACCATCTCCTCATTCAACCCATCGCCCGCATACTCAGTCGGCAGAATCCACTTCACGCCCGCCCTCGCCGCTGCCTCAATCATCTGCCCCTGCACACCCATAGCCATGAAATTGAGAGCGAAGATAGCAACTTCGGATCCTTGGAAAGCGGATGCGAGGAACGAAGGGTCGGTGTAGGAACCTTTTTGGACGCGAACCTCCGTTGAATTGGATGAGGGGAGATTGTCGAAGGTGGCGGTTGAGTCGGAACGAGTGACGATTGTTATTTTGGTAAAGTTGTTGCTGGTCAAGAGGGCGTGGAGGATCGAGGTGCCGATGTTTCCGCTTGCCTTTATTTATTCATTTCGTTAGAGGAATGTCGTAGATTTAACCAAGTGTAACAGGGATCTGCCAGATAGCGAAGATGTGGTCAGACTTACGCCTACTAGAGCGATGCTCTTGATCTTGTTGTCATTATTGTCGACCATTGCTGAAGATGTATGTGGCTGAAGTGGTTATGGACGTCTGAGTTGGAACAGACAAATTGGAGCTGTGAGCTAGGTATCTGGAATCAAAGTGAAGAACCGAGAAGTTATAGTATTGTCTTGTTATTAGCATACGTGGTTGATGCAGGTATTGTTACTCCGAGCTCCATTATCGTAGACTATTGGTCGATAGACGCGGATGGATGTTCAGCCGGCGGGGCCGAATTGTTTTCTCCGAGATCCGCTCAACGACATAAACTAGATAGCATCAAGCCTGCGACGAAAGGTGAATTTGATCGTTTCTTCTCGCGGTCTTGAGGGAACTGCAGTAGGTGGCTTTGAGCGATTTCAGTAGCTCTGAAGACAAGATCGATATATTGATCCAGTCCGAAGTTGCCAGTCCGCAGGCTGCTGTGTTGGTGTTGTACAGGTATTATGTAGTCATTTTCAGTTGTATTTGCTTCCATTATGATTTTCGATTTCAGTGATCGCTCGCATTTCATTAAAGCACCTCCGTTCGGGATCCTGTTTCCTAGCTCAGGAGGAGGGGAATTCAGCCAACAAGCTCGTCATCGCAGCTCGCACGCCAGGCACGCCCTCTTTCTTCATGGCACAGACAGGCAGAGCGCGAATTTTCTTACACCAAGCGTCCTTCTTGCCGCTGGGGTGCAAGTCGGTGCCCTCTTGTACATTTGCAAGGTAGGTTTGCAGGGCCTTGAAGTTTTCCTGAGTCTCGGGCTTGTCTGCTTTGGTTGCGATGACCAGCCATGGCTTGGCCGAGATGGGTGGCAACGCGAGAGGCGGTAATGACTGGCCTGGCAGGGGTTGCAAGAGGGTAGCTTCTTCAGGCGCCGATAATCCGTGTCCTTGGTCCACGAGTCTATCGTCGAGGCCGAAAGATCCAGGCGCGTAACTGACCAGCCCTTCGGCGTCGGGAACGTGCCTCTTTTCGCTTGCAGCAGCCAGCTCTTGGGCGCGCATGTTCTCATATTCGCCGACTTCCTTCCACAAACCCTTCAGCGCCTGGATCGCGTCACCCGCGCTGAGATCAACGACGAAAGCCAACACGCCTGCACGCTCGATGTGGCGCAGGAAACCCAGACCGAGTCCGCGATCGAGATGTGCGTCCTCAATCAGACCTGGAATGTCGGCAATAGTGAAGTTCGTGCGAAGCTCGCCACTCGGGTAGTATAGAGGGTTCTCCAAACGACCACGTTGGTTGTCTAGAACAACGGTCCCGATGTTGGGCGCAAGGGTGGTGAAAGCCCAGTCTCCAATGCGGGCCCGGCTGCTTGTGAGTGCACGCAGCAGTGTGCTTTTCCCTGCGTTTGGAAGACCGACAAGTCCCACATCTGCGAGCAGCTTGAGCTCAAGCTGCAGCGAAATGCGGATGCCAGAGTCGCCCTTGGTAGCGAACTTGGGCTTTGGTCTGGAAGTGGTAACGAAATGGGTGTTGCCCAAACCACCAACTGCGCCAGCCGCGAGCAGCATGGGGACTTCCATAGGCTTGTTGAGATCCAGACGAATGGGTCCGCGAGGCTCCGACATGGCAAGAACATTGCGGCGAGGAGGTGGCAGGGAAGGGAAGTCCTCAGCATGGAAGTGATGGGGAATGGCAGCAGGGTGTAACAGCCACTTCTCCCGTCGATGATTCCGTCTATGTTCCTCGGCTTCGGCGACTTCTGGGTCTTCTGATTCCAGGGCTGCTTCTTCTGCGGCAGAGGCGAGTCGTCTGATACGTTTCCGCTCAGCTTCGTCTTCCGCAATAGGGTCGTTCCGTGACACCTCTCTGATCACCGTTCCCACCGGCACAGTCAAGAGAATGTCCTCGCCACGCTTTCCTCCTTTCGACGTTCCCTGGCCGTTCCTTCCTCTTTCTGCCTTGATGGTACCGCGTCTGGCCAATTTGTGTAGACTTGTTTCGCCGCGTACGGCTTGAATGTAGATGGAGCCTCCAGTTCCTCCGTCGCCTCCGTTTGGCGGGCCATCGGGGACGTACTTTTCCCTGAGGAATGAGATGCAGCCGTGGCCACCATTACCAGCGGCAACGGTCAATGTACAGGCATCGGTGAAGGGTGTTTCGCTGTAGTCGGAAGGCTGTGGGTTGAGGTGATCGTATTGGTTTACATCTCGGGATGGGGCAGTGTCCTCAGTCGCGGTCGTTGTCGTCGTCTGCCATCTGCGGGTCGACTGCCTGTTACCGGCAAGTCGAAAGCGAGGAGCGAGTCGTGATGTGGTAGCAGACCATGAGCTATCGAGACATGGGTAGAGAAAGGGCGTGAGAGTGCTGGACAGCAGGCGCGAACACCCACGTGTTGACGACATGCGAGGGTTGATCTTGATGTAATTGTAATTGATTAGTGGAAAGTAACAAGCATACTGCAATAATGCACGAATACACGTCTAACAAAAATCGAGTCCCCTAGGTACCGAGGCTGGTCGCCTCCTCCGCTCCGCAATGGAAACCAGACAGCGTCTTTCTAGCGGCAGATCTGGCGCAACTCCTCTTCCAAACTGTGAGCGTGAACGAGCAAGCCAACCGCAAGCCAGGTATGCGCCGTCTCGCTGCTCCATCCTCGCACCCACGGCATTCCACCGTCAATGCCGTCGATGATTGGGCCTTGTTCACGTCCGCCAGCCGTTGGTCGCATTGGACACTCTGCGTGCCGAGGCTTGCCCCCATCTCTCACCGATTTCGCCGTTCCACCATCTGACGTGCACGTAGGTACTTGTAGATATAGAAGGTCTGCTCCTCGTACCCTCCGACATATACCTAGACCCGTGTACAACTCTACTCTCTAGCAACCACAGCCAACGGCATCGCGTACTACCACCACAACATGGCGGCCTTGATCAAATATGGCCTCCTAAACCCAGTCATCACTGGGCCTCTTCTCTACATCCTCACTAAGGGCCCCCAACAATATCAGCAACCAATCTTGCAAGCCTTGGGTCCATATCTCTCGGCCAATGTACTTCCAGGGGCCATCACTGGCCTCAAGTGGCTCTTCGTCTTGGGCATCATCAGTCCCGTCCACGAATTCTTGAACGAACTGGCAAACAACAACTTCAGATGGAAAGCAGAAGTCTACGACTGGCCAAACGAAATCGCAGTCGTTACCGGAGGTGCCAATGGTTTCGGTCGCCTCATGTCTGAAGGCCTTGCTGCACACGGCGTCAACGTGATGGCACTTGACATCGGCGACTCTCTCCCGAAGGAAATGCAGTCCAACAAGAAGATCCACTACTACAAGTGCGATGTCACTTCTGCAGAAGCCGTGAATGCCACGGCCGATGCCATACGCGCCGAGCATGGCAATCCCAGTATCCTGATCAACAACGCTGGTATTGCAATTTCCGGCACCATTCTGGAGCAGACGCCCGACAAGGTCCGTCGTGTCTTCGACGTCAACACCATCTCGCACTACTTCACCGTCAACGCCTTCTTGCCTGCAATGATCTCAAAGCACAAGGGCCACATCGTCACCATCGCTTCAATGGCTTCATTCCTGTCTGGCCCGGTAAGTTTGGGCGGTGTTTGCATTGCTTGGTGATGAGCGTACACTAATATCGTTGCAGTATGTCTCCCAATCCGTCCCCATTCTGTCCCTTCAGAAACACGTAACCTTGATATTCGCAAGACGATCGCTCAACCTCAAGACACATTGAAACAGCATGCTGACTCGCCTAACCCCCCCACAGAGAAATGGTCTCCTACTGCATGACCAAAGCCTCCGCCCTTGCCTTCCACGAAGGTCTCGCCGCCGAGCTGCGCAGCGAAAGCATCAACGCGCCCGAAATCAAGCTGACATGTGTTCATCCGACCTGGGCATCAACAGCCATGATCGCCCCGCACAGGGCCAAGATCGACGGTTCAGGAATGGCTGTGATCGAGCCGTATGTCGTCGCCGATGCTGTCGTGAAGCAGGTGCTGAGCGGCCGGGGAAGACAGCTCATTCTGGCGCCCGGACTCGAGTTCCTTTCCACCATGAGGTCGTGGCCTAGCTGGTTCACTCGTGGGCTGAATGCAATTTCCGGAACTTGAGGATTTCATGCTGTTTTCTTGTCTTAACGACCATTTCGGCACTCTCACAACAGGACCAGCATAGACGCAATCTGTTGACGGATATAGATCGATTTAAATCTTAGCTTGCAATCGTATCAACTTGAAGTATTTGGACCTTGATCATCTCTTCTCCGGAACACAGTCTGCTCCTTCCTCCCTCCCTGAACAACACCCAATCTTCTCATTTGTCGTCTTCGGAAACGATGCGGAATGGTTCTTCTTCTGTAGGACTCATTGGAACATCCCCCACCGGATGCCATCCGATTTTCAACTTCCGATGACAACAACTCTTTACCCAAACCCTAACCCTCAAGCGCGCGACTACCATTGAACTCTTCCTTAGTTTTCCTAGCTGGATAACGCCATAAGTGGTAATCGATTGTAACAACTCACGATGGCAGCCCGCAGTAACAAGCGATCAAACATGATAGTCTCGCGATTTGTTCGGATGTCTTTCGAGCTCACGCCCTTCGTCTCACTTTCGTCGCGCTTTCTCGCACATGAAGCCGTCCAACGTCACTTACACTTTTGTACCTCGGCCGCCGCACGCCCGGCGATAACCGATCGGCTCTACAAACCGTCGAACCCAGCCTCGACCATGTAAAGTAAAAGCAAAAGTAAGTACGTACACCTACCTCGAACTCGACTGTACGAGAAGGAAGAAGTGTCATATACTCTGTGATCAACCATCAGCCCTGCCAATCGGCCAAAGCATACTCAAGCAGGCAACTCAAACACAACCACAACCACAACAATGGCCTCCCAAGCGCTCCGAACCAGCGCAAGCAAACTCACCCGTCCCTCTCTCCCCGCCCAACAACGCCTCTCCGCCCTGCACCGCCAACTCTCCTCAACCTCCGCCCTCAAGAAAGAGATCCAAGAAGCCTACATCCTCTCCGCCGTCCGCACCCCCTGCGGCGTCTTCAACGGCTCCCTCGCCTCCGTATCCGCGACCCAGCTCGGCGCCACAGCAATAAAAGAAGCCCTATCCCGCTCCGGCGTCCCCAACGACAAAATCGGCCATGTCTACATGGGCAACGTCCTCTCCGGCGGGATCGGGCAGGCTCCCGCAAGACAGGCGAGCATCTTCGCCGGCTTGCCGAACTCGACGGAAGCTACGACGATCAACAAGGTGTGCGCTAGCGGGATGAAAGCTGTTAGCATTGCTGCTCAACAGATTGAGTTGGGCCAGGAGGAGGCGGTTGTTGCGGGCGGGATGGAGAACATGAGCCGCGTGCCGTACTACCTACAGCGGGCAGGGCAACAGCCTGCTTTCGGTGAGATGAAGCTGGACGATGGGCTGGTCAAGGATGGATTGTGGGACGTGTACAACCAGGTGCACATGGGCAACTGCGCGGAGGCGACGGCGAAGAAGTATGAGGTGACCCGCGAGGAGCAGGATGCGTTTGCGATTGAGTCGTACAAGCGGACTCAGGCTGCTTGGAAAGATGGTTTGTTCGATGAGGAGATTGTGAGTGTTACTGTCAAGGGCAGGAAGGGGGATACGGTTGTGAAGGAGGACGAGGGGTACAACCGCTTGAAGTTGGAGAAAGTTCCTACGCTGAAGCCGGCTTTCGATCGTTCGGGGAGTGGAACTGTCACTGCGGCGAACAGCAGTTCGTTCAATGACGGGGCTAGCGCGCTGGTGTTGGGGAGCAAGGAGACGGCGAAGCAGTATGGCAAAGGCAGCAAGGTTCTCGCGAGGATCTGTGGGTATGCGGATGCGGCAATTGATCCGATTGATTTCCCTGTTGCGCCGGCGAAGGTCGTGCCGCTTGCGTTGGCGAGGGCGGGTATCAAGCAGGAGGATGTGAAGGTGTGGGAGTTCAACGAGGCTTTTGCAGCGGTCATCAAGGCCAACGAGAAGGTGAGTCTGACTTGAAAGAAGTGGAACATGAGAAGCATGCTGACTTGATGGTGTAACAGATCCTCAACCTCGACGCCTCGAAAGTCAACCCTCGCGGCGGTGCCATCGCTCTTGGACACGCGCTCGGTAGCTCTGGATCGAGGATCATTGTCACCCTGCTGCACCAGCTGAAGAAGGGCGAGTACGGTTGCGCCGCTATCTGTAACGGAGGCGGTGCCGCTACCGGGATTGTGGTGCAAAAGGTGGATGCGGATGACTTGTAGGTGTGTCGAGTATCTTGTAAAACGAATACCCATTAGATTGAGAAGACGAATGAATGCCACGATTGTAAACATTGCCGGATGGGGTCTCTCGTTGATTCACTACTTTGAAATCTGGAATGGACGCAAGATTGATCTGGCCACGACTTATCATCCAGCAACCGAAAGCATCAACCAAACAAACACTAGCACCACCTAACTACATAACCCCAAAATCAACACCCTAACTCATCCGACCATGCAACACGGTTACGTGGTCAAGACAGAAGAGCACACCGCCAATCTCTCCCTCCTCTACCCCTTCTTGCCACAAACTAGTCACCATCTCACAGACAACAAAGAGTACCCCTGCAGTTCCGGACACCTGCATTGCCGTCACCTCTTCTCCCCGTCACCACATTTGGGAACTGGCCACTTCTAAATTGACAAACGCAGCACAAGCAAAACCACCCTGCCGAGGATTCGGTCGATCCTCCAGCATGACGCTGGAAATCAACAGACCCAGTTCTGGGATGCAGTCTAACCACTGCATATTGAGCAAGGTGAGTTGGTTTCTTCGGATGGGATCGGTGGTGTGCCTCCTCTGTCTCTATTTTGTTCTTCATCCATTTGACCCTACGAAGGCTTACCGCAGAGGAGGTGCCGTTGTCGTTGTAGCATCATGTGTGGTACCTGGTCTACAGATGGTGGTTGTTCACTTGATTCGCCCGTTTGTCAAGATTTTGGATAGACCACCAACGACCGATTTTCAGTCAACGGGTAAGCTCAGGTGGCTCTGCCGCTGAACGAATGAGTTGAACAGGATGGTTGTTGGCACAGGAGTCTCAACATTGGTTATCAGGTCTTTCTTGTGCTCTTTGCGACGCGGCCGCTGGTGCGCACTCTCCGGAGACGTCTTGCAAGTCGTTATGATCGGAGCTTCGAGGCTCTAGCTCGAGCGATATCTCTTGGCCGCCATTAACGGTACTGTAATTTGATTATGAACTATGTACGGTCTCTCTGACACGCGGGACCCCTCCTCGCGATATATCTCTCCATAGCACAAATTCAGTCTTTAGATAAATTGCTTGGATGGAGGAGGCAGGATGCATTCCGAGTGCGTCACCAGTCCGATCTCTTGACCGAAAGAGATTTGGATGTTCTCGAGTATGACCCGACTCACATACGACGTGACGCGCCGGCATTGGCCATCTCTACCGCATTTGTGTCCATGGCCGGTGGGGGTATGCTGTGCTAGCACGCTTGACCAAGTCTTGACTTTCATTGAATGGAAGATGTTGTGAAAGTAGGAAATCTTGCAGTCACTGAGATACTGGTAGGTTGAAATAGTGGAATGGATTCAATAGTAAAGTATATCATAGTTATTGGAAAGGTACGATGAGGACTGGGATGGAATCTTGATCAATTCCATCCAACTCTTCCTGAAGCTCGATAGAGCCAAAGACGATAACCTGTGAGCTTTTGTTAGCTGCTGTGACAACATTGGTAGGACCATGAGTGTGCCAGTGGATGCGGAGTTGATTATCAGAAAGTTTTGACTGAGTTTTTTCACATGATTGAATTCGACGTCTAATTAATTAAAACATCATTGAACTCGGGTGCGCAAGGGGGAGAGAGGTACGGATTGGCTTACGTGTACTTTCACCTCCGATATATATTCCAGTAGCTACGCACGTACTCGGAGGTGAGATATGTGCAGGCTGGTGAGGTGGTGATGTGTTGGTTAGTCTAGGTAGGTAGTGTGATGTAGAAACGAGGAAAAAGATGCGAATTTGAAGTGGAGGGAATTTTTCGGCGATGGCGGAGCTTCCATTTCCACCCCCGCCTCCTTGTCCCCTGCGTCCTTCTTGCTGTCGACGTCCACTTTGAGATCGCGGATCATGCCGATAATATTGACATCTTCGCCAGAAACCTCCCGTTCTGCTTCTCTGACAGCATCTGCATCTTCGAGAGGGTACTCGTTGTCTTTGTCTTCTTGCCCGCCTGTCCTAGACTTCGTCAGGAACTTCGGTACGCTCCGCATCCGCCTTCGTCCCCGCCTCCGCCACTCCCTCAACCACGCCCTCCATGTCCATGTCTGTTGCGCTGCTTGCTGCTTCTTCTTCGGCCTTCATACGGCGTGCTAGCAGGAAATCCTTCAATGAACCAAGTCTTGGTGGCACTACTGCACCGACGAAGGTAAAATGACTGTTCAGGATGTGCTCGGGCGTGTCGTCTGCTTGCCATTCAAGTATGTCGTAAAGATCCTGGCGAAGCTCGAACATACCCTCTTTTTCGTCTGTGCTCAGAGAAGCAGCCTCACTCTGCATTTTTTGGACTTTTTGGAAGATCCTCTCAGCAGTGAGCCGGTAATCCTCTTTCAAATTGTGTGAGTAAAGCGCGTCTCGCAAAGTATCAAGGTCAGTCTCTTACCTCTGCCCGCCGCCAATCGTCGACCGCTCCTGTAAGTAGGAGTAACGTCTTGATCTGTAGGAACCGCGGCATGCTATGATCCGAAAGATTATGGTGACAAAGCGCGATACAATCCTTCCACTTCTTTTGGTCGTGAAGCTTGCAGCATTCCTCGTAGACCTCAAGGTAAAGGGCTTTCGCCAAATATGCCATGACAGCGGAAGACTGTGATGTCGTAGAGTTGATCTTGCGTAGTCGGGTGTCGTGGAGTAAAGAGAAAAGAGAAAAGGACAAAAAGGACAGATGACACCGTTCCCAGGCTGCGTTCGACCGGAGGGTGAAGGAGGAACTTAATTTGCAGGCTCAATCCAAAGACGCTCACGGACAGCGTATGCGTGAGCTCAAGGATGCAAGCGACAGGCTTGCCCAGCAACAGCTTGATCTCCAAGCTGCACAAGATGAGCGCATTCGGCAAGAGCAAGAGCTCCAGACTGCACAAGACAAATGTGTTCAGCAGGAGGTTCTTCTCCAGGCTGAACAAGACAAGCGTATTGAACGAGAGGTTGAGCTTGAGGCTGAGCAAAAGGAGCGTTTGCAAGAAATGCGTGGCCTCCGGGTTGATTCCCAGGCTGCTCACGATCGTCAGATGGAAGAAGCTCGAGCTGCACACCACGGTCGTAAGAAGGAGTTGTTACAGCAAGAGTCCAACACGCTCCAGCGGGAAGCCGAGGCGCTGCGGAGGGAATCTGCAGAGAGACAGGCGGACGCGCAGACGGTGGAAGATGAGGCTAACAAGCGAGCCCAGGCGATGGTGGACGAGGTTCAGGCGCGAGCAAAGGCGATGATCAAAGAGTCTCAGAAGCGTGCACAGGCGATCAAGCAGAAAGGCGAGCCTGCTGAGCAGAGAGAGGAGGCTATCAGAGCAAGACAGAGGGAAATCACGGAGGCGATCAACGGACCAAGGAAGGATCAGTAGGTAGTGTGGATGTGCTATAGTTAAGGACAGACCGTGTAGACTGTATGCTGTGTGGTATTACCATTGTGACATCACCTTCCAGCCTCTATTCACAATTGGTAGTCGCATTCGTGTAAACAGACTTAGATCCTAGTATGCGATTATTATCGAAGAGAGCTAGTGAACGCGAGTCATGCGTGCCGCCGCAAAAGAGACCCCCGGCTTCTGCCCGACCTCATCACCAGCATAGGTACATACTGCATTGTTGCAGCACAACACACCCGGACCCTCTGGACGTTGCCACTCGCAGGCAATGGACCTCATGAAGGCGCGCGAGACCATGATGCGCTCCTCACAATCTCTCATGCCAATGCTGGCCCAAACAGCACACAGAGAACCCGCCAGGAGAATGGCATTCGTCTCTAGACACTGCCGAGCAGCCCAGCCCATGAACGCCTCGACCTCACGATCATTCGCGACTTCCATGCGCAGGCAGCAGGACGACGACGGCAATAATGCCGCCTCCGCCGTCAAGAGCGCTCCCGCGCACCCCGACTCGCCCGCTCGCCGCCCATCAGTCACCGCCGACATTGCCAGCATCCTCGACGGCGCCTTGGACATGAAGAAGGGCACCCCTACCACTCCCTCCGCACGAACCTCGCGCTTCCCCTCCAGAAATGCCCAAAACACCAGCTCGCCTGCCCGCGCTCAGCTCACAGCGGACAAGCAGCAGCAGGACAAGAGCAGCATGGACGAGCTCATGGCAGGGTTCACTGCGCCGCCAAAGAGGAACACCGGCAGAAACGTCGCAGAGTCCCTCAACCCGAGAGGCAACCGCAGCGCCCCTCCTCCAGTCCCCCAGCCAGCTCCCATGAAACTGGGCCCGACGCTAGGAAGGACAGTTCATGTGGACAACCAGCGCGGTATCGATGTTGCTCGGGCTTTCAGGTCGATGGAGATTCAGGTTGCCAGAAACGCGGTGCGAAAGGAGTTTGCTAGGCAAAAGTTCCACGAGCGGCCGGGCAAGAAGAGAAAGCGTCTGCACAGTGAGAGGTGGCGGAAACGCTTCAAGATCGGCTTCAAGGCGACTGTCAAGCGTGTGTTGAAGATGAGGAAGCAGGGCTGGTAGAGAGGGATATCCTGGAACGGACTACACTTTCTGCACGTGTATTGCATAGCGAGCTGGAGGGTTGTGAGCCTTGTGACCCATTAGCCAAGGGTTATAGAAGGCGTTGTATTTTATCTGTACAAATGGCTACGATCGATTTTTCATCAGCATGTTGTTTTGGGGACGGTACTTCGGTTTAATGAGTCGGTCAGCCCGTCTGATCACTCTGCACGAAAAGAGGTAAGATGCTTGTCTACCTCACTGCGGATCGCCAAATCAAACTGAGCTCTTTGCCCAAGATCCAGGGAAATTAAGACTCCATCACAAACAACGTGTCTCAATATCACACCCACTTCCCCCTCCCACCTCACCTCTCATTCTCAAACTCCAACGCCTGCTTCTCAGCAACCTCCACCACCTCCCCCTCATCTTTGATCTCCGGAATGAACTTCCTTATGACCTCTTCGACATACCCCTCCGGCACACCCTCCTTAACTGCATCCCGAATCCCCATATTCATCCGATAAACATACTCCTCCTTCGGCTCACTCGGCGTCACAGCATCGCGATTGATGTAGACGAGCATGTCCACTATCTCCGGTTTCTTACCAGTAACCCTCATAGACGGTGCTGGCCGTTCGTCGTGACGATCGTTGTCGACAGGCCAAAAATCACACTCCAGCATCTCCTTAGTGTAAGCGAACGGCACGCCTTCATTGCGATCCAAACGGGCCTCATCCCTGGGTTGAAGAGAATATACAAGACCCCAGACTTGGGTTGAGTAGTTTCTGTTAGACCACTTCATCTTCTCTTCATGAGTGGTGAGGGAGGTGTGATCGACTGCATTCTGCCTCGCCGGCCTCTTCGTATCAACTTCCACGACGTTTGCGTAGCCTCGTTCGTTGATGATCCATTTGTAGTTGTTGAGACGGGCGATTCCTAGGTAGGTGGAGTTGGGACAGCGGTTGTGCATTTGTTGACGCCAGAGGTTGGAGCCGTAACCGAAGTAGAGGGTTGTGTTTGTTGTGTAGTTGGTTTGGGGAGTCGCCATGATTGGAACTATTGGGTTTGAGGGCAAGGTTGTTGACAGAGATATGCTGGGAGTGGTGGTGGCGGCGCCGGAGAAAGATGTAGTGAGTGGGTCTTGGGCGAGGATTGCTTGGGAGACGTGGTGCCAGAGGCGCATGGTGTTGTTTTTATATATTTTAAAGAATGCTGGATGTTTCGCTTTTCTTTGTCGTGTCGTGTCTTGTCTTGTCTCTTCTTACTTGATACCTTATGGTTGAGTCGTGGGTTAGTCAGGACAAGCTGACACTCGCATGTATGATTCGGTTCACTGACGTGATCACATGCCAAGACATGATTGGCATAAATCTAAAGGAGACCAACAGGGAGAAGAAACATGTGAAACATAAAGCAAACTTGCAATGGGTATATTCTATTTTTTGATATCTTGCTACTCTCGTTCCGCTCTCGCTCTCGCATGCCTGTGGATCTCGGCATACCCAACTGCCACCGAGCGAAACCACTCAAGTGCAGAGTCTCTAGGACTCTTTGTTTGATCAAATCTTTCTAAAGCGCCTCGGTCAACAGATCAACGTGACGCTATCTCCTGCCGTGATTATCATCACCAAATCGTGCAAGACCTCACATCTCTTCTTGCAGAGCGACGATCTTCTCGTAAAGCTCGAGGGCGAATTGCTGTCGGACCTGTTTCATGCGTTAGCTTTCTATCGCGATGAGTGTCCTACCAAGGAACTCTTACCTTGATTTGCAGCATTTCCAGGTTGCTTCTTCCGTCGAAGGTTCCCATAAAGTAAATGAAACCGTTCGTAGGAGGACCACCACTAGGAGTGCCGAACTTGATCTCTTTCTTGACGGGAGTGTTGAGAACCACACGATGAGATCCATCGGCGCGCATAAGGAACCTAGCTTTTGGCTTGTTGCTCTCATCGCCGTCGTAGCCAGACTTGACGTTGAGTCTCAACACGCCCAGACCGCGCTCGCGCCACTCCTTTTTGCCGTCTGGAAGCGTGAAGTAGTTGTACAACTTGGCTCGACACGAGTACTCGGTGGTCTCGTCCTCCTCTCCGGTCTCGATATCTTGCGCAAAGAAACGTTCGTCCTTCTCGTCCTCCTCGGCAACCAGTGGGCTCTTGCCGCCGGTCGTATCGTTATCGGCAACTTCGTTGTCACCCTCGTCGTCGTCATCCGCTGGCGCGCCGAAGGATGTCTTTTGTTGTTTGACGGCACCAGACAGAGGCGTTGACTTGCCACTAGCGAAGCTCGTCAACCCTCCGGCGCCGCTGCCAAATCCACTGCCACCAAGACCTGAACCAAGTCCGCTAGCCTGGCCGATTTTTCCGAAACCAGAAGCGCCTGACCCAAAGCCACCGGAGGTGCTTGCAGGAGCAGCGAAAGCAGACTTTTGACCAAGAGCGCCTCCGAAAGCACTAGCAGCAGGCTTCGCGTTCTCCTCGCTGGGCTGGCCACCTAGTGGACTCTTGCTGCCAGAGCCGAACCCGCCTCCAGAGCCAAAGCCGCCGCTGGTCTTCCCTACTGCGCCGAAGCCTGAGGTAGACGAGCCTGCAAGAGAGCCAAACCCAGAAGCCGCAAACGCGCTCGCCGATGTCTGTGGCTGTTCCGTTGCGGGAGGCGACTTCTTTGTAGCGAGCGAACCGAATGGTGAGGCTGCAGAAGTGTTGGCAAATCCACTGCCAGGCGGTATCTTTGCGGCCTCCGTGGTCGTCTGGTTGGCGTTCTCTGTAGATTCTGTCTCTCCACTAATTTTGCTCCTCTTGACCTTTGGGCTGACTACTGTTTCTTCGGTGGTTTCTGTCTTGTTTACCGCTGGTTCTGGGGTGCTCGACCGGTCACCACCCTTGGGCTTTGCCGCACCGTTTACGACGTTCGACTCGACAGCAGGGGATTGAGCTCGTGATCTTTCGCCGGAAATCTTTCGCTTGTGCTCATCTTCGTCCTCGGCCGTGCTGTCTCGTGACCGCTTGCGGGTGTGGCGGAGGTGGATGGGCGCCTCGGATTGCCCTGCGGCGCCAGTATCTTCGATTTCCTTCTTCTCGTCAAGCTTGATCGCCTCACCTTCGGTAACAGCCTCTTCGCTATGCACCGAGGAGTGTTCTTGTGCCATCTTCAGGTCATGTGCGGCGTTTCGCGCCTCGTCCGACATGCCACCGATCGAGGCTTTCTTAAGCTGCTCTCGCACAGGTTTCTCGGCACCTTCAGTGTCTGCAGCCGCCATTTCTCCTGGAGCGAATGGGGGTTGCTCGCGAAGTGCTTTGCGAATGTCTGAGACTTGGTGTGGTCGTCGACCTGCGACTCGTTGCTGGTGGGGAGGCTACGTGGGACCAGGCCAGGGGTGGTGTGAGCGAAGTGGTGGGTGAGTTCGTAGGTTAGGCGGGCGAGAGTAGGCGATGCGATCTGTCGGATGAGAAGGATGTGCAGCAGTCAGTTGCGGGAGTGCATGTAGTGCTGCACAGTGCAGTGCGGGTGCAGATTGAGACCGGACCCAAGGTGGGGGCGTGAGGAACGTCTTGTTGACCACCTTAACGCCAGGCAACCCTCGCCTTTACTTTCTTCCACATACCACAAACACATATTTCACACATCACTACAGTAGCAGCGACGAGCTGTACGGCGGGCCCCAGATTGACTCGACCATCACCATCTCAATGGCCCTTTGTTCACAGACAATGCTGTGTTGCGAGGCAGTCATCAAGCACGGTCGGATGTGCATATACAACAACGCTCATATTGATCGATCTACCTATCATCATCACTGACCTGACATCTAGAACGACGCCACTCTAATTTACTCCTCCAGATCCAGATCGAGGTTGATCTCCTCCTTCCGCCTTCTCAGCTTGATCTCAGCCTTGGGGTCAATAGATTTACTGTTCTCGAATCTGATCGGCTCAGGCACCTTGCCATCCACAAAGTCAAAATCGTACTTCAGCAGCAAGTGGCAGAGAGCCACCTTGATCTCATTGCTGGCAAAGAACCTTCCAGGACAAGCGTGCTGGCCGTGGCCGAAACCCATGTGGCTCGCGGTCGTTGTCACATGTCCCCACATGTTGGCCTGGCCGGCTTCCAGGCGTTTGTTGGCGAAGCGGAAAGCGTCGAACTTCTCTGGATCTTTGTAGTGAGCTGGATCCTGGTACGCACCGGCAACCATCAGTCGCGAGCCCTTGGGGATGATTGTGCCGTCCGAAAGCTCGAGCTCGCGCATGGCGAACCTGTTCATCGACATGGTGTTCATCGGCGAGAAGCGTGACGACTCTTTGAGGAAACTGTCCATCAGACGCAGTTTCTGGAGGGCGGCCTTGGTCCAACCATTCTCCGAGATGACCTGAATAATCTCCTCTCTCATCGGTTGTACGGACTCGGGGCTCCTGCAAATATCGATGAGAGCCTGAGCCGTGGCTTCGGTCGTTGTGTGGATGGCGGCCAATGTGAGTGAAAGTTGCGCGGCAACATAGTCGACTTCTCTCCCCTTGGCGACTTCGTACATCCATCCGATGGAATCAGCCGTCTTCGGAGGCTTCTGCCCGGCTTCCAACGCCTTTCGCGCGCGCTCCTTGCGTCTTTCAATCTCAGGCAAGATCAGATCCCTCGCATCGCGCACCCCCGCACGAAGACGAGTGGCCTGGGGGATGAACCAGTAGGTGATTGGGCGGAGAATAGGAGGCGCGACGCGCATGATGTAAGATGCGACGAAGCTATCGATAGTGTAGGTCTTCGCAATATCCAGCCAGCGCCTGTTGCGGCACAAAGGCAGGCCAAGGAAGACGCGTGAAGAAAGTCGACCCACGAGCTCCATAACGCCTTCTTTCAGCAGTGTGGTGTGCCATTCGCCGTCTTCTCCAAAGATGTCGTGCACGGCTGCCGTTGTTTCGTCGACGAGATCGTGAGTGATGAGGTTGAGCGATTGGGTCAGCTTGATGCGGGTCACGTCTTGGATGAACCAGTCGTCGATCAAGCCTTGTCTGTGGCCGTCAAAGCCGGGATACTCGACGAAGAACTCCTTTTCGAAAGCCTTGGGGAAGTTGAGCTCCTCGCGAGAACGGATTTCGTCGGCGAAGCGGTTAGGGAGGACGATCTGGGAATTGTTAGTGAACGATCACGTGAAAGATGTGACTCGGGTTTGACGGACCTTTGGTCCAGTACCTGTGATGACCTGGAAGGGACCCGCATGTTCTTTGAGGCCCTTTGCAATGAGTTCATGGCCGGCGTGATACCATGCTTGTTTCGGGCTTAATCCTTTTTCTGATAGGGAAGCAATGGGGAAGCCTTTCAATGGCTTTTCGACAGTCAGAAGCGAGTAGACCGTGAAAACAAAGACCGCCAGTAGCCCAACAGCAATGAGTTGGATAGTAACCGGAACGCTGTCGAGGAACGCCGGTCGATAGCTGCGCAGCACATCCATCTTAAATGGAGACGCTGAAGAGTCAAATGAAGCTACCGAATCCTCCCAAGCAGAAGAAGCGGTTCGTCAATAACAGTATATATAACAAGGACCCTTGGTATGGAAGTCGGAGACACCGCCACTTCGGTAGTAATCTCCCTCTACTTCCATCCTTGCAAAGAGGAAGAAGCCTAACTACCAAACGCCGTCGCCGGCTGATCGCCTCGCCCATCTCTGGAAGCATCCGGATGACGACTCTCCACAGCCTTTGCGTTGCATAAAAGCGTTTGTGGTTCGCACAAACGGTGGCAAGTCAACCTTCTTGCCTTCGAGCGGCCAATCAACGGCTGCGCAAAGGCTGGCTGCGGTGGACCCTCTTGGACTTCGTATGATTTACGAGCCTCCACCTCAAGACTTGCTCCACCGCCCAGAAGCTTTTCATGGTACGATTTTCTCGATGTCGAACGACCCTTGCGAGCCTTGGACTTGCTAAGGCTGTGAAACGTCGAACTGCGGGCTCGTAAAGTGTTCGTATTGGACTTTCTTTTGCTCTAGACGCCTAGACTAGGTGGACTACATACCTGTCATGCCTGTCAAATAATACACATGTGACAGGGTTTCCGACTCGCACTCGTATATGCGCGTATGCGTATGTGTACGAGACAGTTGTGCATTTATTCAAGTATTAATATTTGTATTCGAGATATTTGGTCTGGGCGAGAAGAATTTCTTTCATAGACAATTGAGACGATACAGGAACTACTTGCACATGAGACGCAACATGAAGCCAATGAGATGGACTCCGAGACTCACTCCTATATCTACCACAGCATTGTCAACAAAAAGCCGAGAAAAGACAGAGAGGAACGCATTTCTAGAGACCAAGCATTGGACTCGCAGTTGCTGAGCAGCGTGGACGTGTTCGACCGGTCCCTAGTATCTTGCTAACATACATGAAGTACACAAATATGCGATACATGAAGCTGACCTCGTATCAAGCTCGTATCCCCAAGTGCCATCGACGTTCCTCTTCCACACAAAGGGCTCCACAACATTGGGCACCGTCCTTAGCTGAAATGATCGGGCAATCGGAGCACAACGGCGTCATACGAAGACGAGCTGAGCGATGTGAAAAGTTATGATATTGTGCAACGATAATAGTGAGGCAGGATCGGAAGGCGCGTAGTGTTGGAGATCCGTTCTCAGGCCTACATGACAGTGGATTTTATGCAAGTGGAAGATGTACATCACCTGTGGCCAAAGCACGGGAGATTGCACATGAATAGCAGTACGTCGTGTGATGAGGCGGAACACGTGCAGGGAACACAGGCATGCATGTTGCCGGACTTGGCCCGATAATGCATCGGCGGATGAGAATGATGTTTGTTCCAAGACAATGACTTTTGAAGAAAACGTTTCTGTTGAATTGAAGACACTGTCAAATCGCTTTCGAAGAACTTCCAAGACGCCAAAATGTACAAAAAGGTGCGACAAGATTACAACTTGCTCTTTCCAGCACCAGCCAGCTCGGCGCCAGCGCCGGCAATGCAGAGCTTGCCAGTCTCCTTGACCTTGGTCTGGAAGATGACGACGTTGCCCTCCTTCCACATCTCAGTCACCAGCGTCTGGCCGGGGATCACAACGCCTGCGAAGCGGACCTTGATGTTCTTGAATTGGCCGTAGGTCCTCACGACAGCCTTGCCGGCAATACCGAAGGAGCACAGGCCGTGGAGGATGGGCTCCTTGAAGCCGCCGACCTTGCTGAACTCGGGGTCGATGTGCAGCGGGTTGCGGTCGCCAGATAGACGGTAGATGGCGGCTTGCTCCTCGGTGGTCTTCTCCTCGACGACAGAGTCAGGCTGACGCTGAGGGGTCTTGTAGACGCGGGTTGCGGCACCGCGGTCAGTACCCTTGCTGGGGCCGCCGAAGCCACCGGACCCACGGATGAAGACGGTGCTCTCGTTGTAGAAGAGGTCCTTGCCGGTCTTTTTGTCCTTGGTAGTGGAGCCGGTGACGATGAGACCGGCATTGCCCTTGTCAACGACCTCGACGAGGCTGGGGTATGAGGTAGTGGTAGCCTCTGTGGGGATGGGGTTGCGGATTTCAAGGTATTGCTCGCCGTGCAACAGCATCATGGGGCTGAAGTTGGGCACGAGCTCACCCATGCTGAAGGGAGCAACTGCGTTGAAAGTGGGGATGACACCGAAGGTAGGCAGGACTTGGAAGTTGTCATCGTTCTCGAAAACGAGAGGGAGGTCGGTTCGCTTTGCACCAACGCCGAGGTCTAAAAAGAGAGTTAGTGTGTGCCCATGGCGAGACTCTCATATTAAACTCACTGTAAAGAATGACATCGCGCTCATCATAGCTGAAGTCGGTACCCTCAGCCTTTGCCTTTTTAGCCGCCTCAATGTTGGCCAAGATTTCCTTGTTCGGTCCGCTGCTCTTCTTCTCCTTCTTGGCAGCAGATGAACGGTTCTCCATGTTGGCCATGATCTTCTCAGTACCAGCAGAAGGATCATCGGGGTGGTCAGCGCGGCCATCGTCAAAGTTCAAGATAGTCTCCCACTTGGAGAGAACCTCCTCGGGTGTCAAAGCCTTGTCAATGGGGAAGCCAACACCGCCAGTACGCTGCCATCTGGTCTCGCCAACCCAACCGGAACCGACCTCGAAAAGACGGCCAGTGGCCGGCTCAGGTACCTTGTCGGAACCGAGCAAGGTGACGAGTGGCGCCACGTAGTCGGGCTTGAATGCCTGGACCATCTCCTCGGGCATGATGGAACGTGTCATGTTGGTACCGGCGTTAGGGGCGATGGTGTTGACGTAGATGTTGTACTTCTTGCCTTCTCTGGCGAGCGCGCGCGAGAAACCGAGAATACCACACTTGGCCGCGGCGTAGTTGGCTTGACCGAAGTTGCCGTAGATACCAGAGGTGGAAGTGGTGTTGATGATGCGGCCGTACTTCTGCTTGAGCATGTAAGGCCAAGCAGCCTTGGAGACCTTGTAAGTGCCTCGCAAGTGAACGTCAAGCACCTGCTTGAACATCTTGTCGTCCATGTTGGCGAACGCCTTGTCACGCAAGATACCTGCGTTGTTGACAATGATGTCGACGCGACCGTATGCGTCGATAGCAGCCTTCACGACCGCATCACCATCCTCAGCGCTGGCCTTGACGCCAACAGCTTGTCCACCAAGCTTCTGAATCTCCTGCACAGTTGTGTCCGGGTCCATCAGATCGTTGACCACGACCCTGGCACCGTACTTTGCGAATTGCAAAGCGTAGATACGACCAAGACCGGCACCAGCGCCAGTGATCAGAGCAACCTGGCCCTTGAAGTCAATGTTCTCCGCAGGAGGGTTTGGCGGCAGCTTCTGTGCATCTTCAAGCAGCTCCATGAAGTTGGCTACGCCAGTCGGGTACTCAGAACCAGCGGCGAAGTCTCCAACGGCATCCCACTTCTTCAGTAGGGCGCCGGGGGTGAAAGAGTCATCTGCTCTGAGGAGGGCACCCTTGGAGCGCTCCCATCGAAGCTTTGCGACATGACCACCACCAACCTCGAAGATCGAACCGGTCTCCGATTTGTTTGACTCGTGGACGAGCACTGCAACAAGAGGAACAACCCATTCGGGCTTGAGGGCGTCCAGAACCTCAGGAGGCATGACAGTGGCAGTCATTCTTGAGGCTGCAATTGGTGCGATGACGTTGCAAATAATGTTGTACTTCAGGCCCTCCTTTGCAAGAGTCTCAGTGAATCCAACTTGTGAGAGTTTGGCAGCTGCACGCTGTTAGTACTCTGTCTCAGTCCAGGATGCAGTCGGCCTGCACCCGTATGGGAAACCACTTCACTTACCCGAGTAGTTGCATTGTCCAAAGCTACCGAACAGGCCGGCGGCACTTGCTGTGTTGATCACGCGGCCGTACTTTTGCTTCCTGAAATGTGGCCACGCAGCTCTTGCGCATTTGTATGCTCCCTCGACGTGCACCTTCATCACCAGATCCCAATCTTGATCCTTCATGTTCTTGAAGCTGATGTCGCGCAGGATACCGGCGTTGTTGATGAGCACGTCGATTCTGCCAAAAGCCTTGACGGCGGTCTCGATAATCCTGTCGCCGTTCTCGACAGAGTCGTAGTTTGCAACGGCCTTGCCGCCGGCAGATGTGATTTCCTTGACGACCTCGTCGGCGGCCTGCGAAGGGATAGTGTCAGCGCGAGATCTCAGAGAAGAACATCCCACCGGAAGCAAGTCAACCCACCTTAGTACCACCACCCTCACCCTTGAAGGAACCGCCCAGGTCGTTGACGACGACATTGGCTCCCCTCGAGGCGAAGAATAGTGCGTATGCTCTTCCCAGTCCTCCGCCAGCGCCTGTCACGACGACAGTCTGGCCATCGTAGCGTAATTGTTCTCTAGCCATATTTGCAGTTGTGTATTGGGCAGAAGGAAGCAGAGTCAAGCGTAAGGTGGAGAGTAAGATGGAGAGGAAAGGCCAGGAACCCGGCGCGATATAGACAGATGAGCACCTGATGCCATACGATCTGCCGACGCGCTTGTCACATGCCTCGGCTTGAGCCTCGGTGAAGACAAGCCGTGAACCGAGCAGCTGTCATGGCACTTTTTAACACTTGGGGAGTATTGTTTTGACTACATGCATTTGATCATCGGCACATATCCTGGCACGTCAGTGTTTACGGTAAGTAACAATATTTCCCAGTAAACACCTTGCCTCGGTCAAGGCCCGTCCATGCGTCTTCACGGGCCATTTCATCATGCTCCCGCTGTGTTGCCAGACGCGCCGTAAGCCGATGGTAAGGCAGCCAGCCATGGCTACGTCTACACTATTCATCGCTTCTTTGAATATTCTGATCAAAGTCTAATGACTTCCTTGACTCTGCGGTCCTTACCAACCATCAGTCTCAGTTGACGTCCCTTTTCGGGATAGATACCATCTCTCAGAACATCGGTGTATAGCTCGTATGCAGGGTAGTCTACCATGGTCAGTATGGGAGTTGCCTCGAACGATCGTTGTTTCTTACAGCCGTTGACAAAATTGTTGACTTGTTCTTCGGTCATGCCAGTCCCTTTGCTTGCCCTCATTGCGGCTTCTTGTTGTTGGCGCCAGTCGTAGACATACAGCGGATCCTCGGCATCACTAAATTGCAGTCAGTTCTCGTTCGAAATGGACACTCGCTGATGCTTACATGTGTACGAAAGCACCGAGTTGCCTGTGAAAGCGTCAGCACAAAGCCTCAATCGCTTCGACTTAGTATCACCAGTACCTCGTCATCTCATCGTACTCCCTGAGTGCGTTGTTGACGAGCTTGACACTGTCAAGCTGCAATCTGCCTAGTTGACCGGAGTACGCATCACCCTTCGACTTATACTCCTCTACTGCAGCCTTCCATTTACGCTCTACATCGTCATCACTCAAAGCGCGGAATCCCACACACCAACCTTCGAAGATGATGACTTCAACTGGCGGCTCGCCCTGACGGTTGCAAATCTCCCACCCGCTCTCAGGCAGCCTATCTCCAGCACCGCTGAAAGCAGACTTGTCGTAAGATGGCACCCGAATGTCTGACTTGCGACTGGAGATTGCCGCGAACACTTCGGTACCGAGTTTGACGTCGTGTGTCGATGGTTGGCCACGATGCTGCACAAGTGCATTGTTGGGGTGGGATTTGGCGAGGGCCTCTTGCTCGCTATGCGGAAGATACAAATCGTCTATTGAGAAGACCAAAGTGGGAAGGTTGTATGGCGGCGATGACAGGGTTTTTGAAAGTGTGGTGACCTACCTTGTCTCAGCGATGGGATGTCAATTATCTCGCCGGCTTTGGAGATAGAAGGCTGTACTGAAAGGGGCGTCTTGCTCGCTTCATACCAGTGTCGTCTTGCCAGCGCCTTGAACGCCGTTGAGGCCAACAAAAAACGGAGTGGGCTTCTCGCCTTTCGACTCTGATGCTTGCCGGTGCTCCTTGATGCGGTCGAGTATGAACGGCACACAGTGCTCAGATTTGTCGTCTATGATCTCGGGCATATTCGTGTATGTGGCACGTCAGGAAGAAGACCAAAAGTAGCACTTCGAGTGAGCTAATCAGGTCGGATACCACTTGTCTCTATCTTAGACCTACAGTATTCGTCTGTTTACTCCACATCGGCGATAGTCAGTCCGGGCCGAGGGTCTCAAGATGCACACCAGGCACGTCGACGTCAGGGGGTCACGTGCGATCATCAATAAGCAACTGCCGACCGACGTCGGCCGGGTGGTCACGCCATATCGTCCAGCCCACACTTTCGCGAATGGCGGAGAGAGTTGAATGGGGCAGGAGCCTTGCATGAATCATTTCGCCCGCGAGTGCGCTGATTGCCTTTAGTTCTGACAGCTGGAAACGCACTTCTCTCCTCTACACACTCTTCCACTATCAAAAAATCGACTTCATCACACAGGAGCCCTATCACTCGGACTCCGCCCATCATTTCTTCAACATAGAAGCGAAGCGCTGAGGTCTCTGGCCCTCACTAAAAAACCACCTTCTCCTCCCAACCACCACCTTCCACCATGTCAGGTTCCAAAGACGCACCCAGTGCCATTGGCAAGGCTATGGGCCGCCTCGACCTCGACGGTCACAACCTACCGCCTTCCCCCACTCCCTCGAGCCCGGCCAACGGTCGCAGATATGCGCTCGCCACTGAGCTGGTCTACACCGAAAGCAATGACCAGTTCAATGCCAGCAGCACTCCGATCTACCAGACCGCTACCTTCAAGGGTGGCCCAGGCCAAGAGTACGACTACACTCGTAGTGGAAACCCGACGAGAACGCATTTGGAAAGGCACTTGGCGAAGATTATGAACGCCAACAGGGCCTTGGTCGTGGGTTCAGGCATGGGCGCGCTGGACGTGATCACCCGTGTGCTGAAGCCCGGTGATGAGGTTGTCACAGGCGATGACCTGTACGGCGGCACCAATCGCCTCCTCACCTACTTGAAGAACCACAACGACATCAAGGTGCATCACGTGGACACAACCAAGCTTGAAGTCGTCAAGGCCGCCGTCAACGAGAAGACCACCATGGTCCTCCTCGAGACGCCGACCAACCCGCTCATCAAGATTGTCGACATTGCCGGCATCTCTGCCGCCACGCACGAGGCCAACCCCAAGGCTATCGTCGCAGTGGACAATACTATGCTGTCGCCCTACCTGCAGAACCCGCTGGACCTGGGCGCTGATGTTGTCTACGAGTCGGGCACCAAGTACCTCAGCGGACACCACGACGTTATGGCAGGTGTCATCGGCATCAACGATGCTGCGCTTGGAGAGAGGTTCTTCTTCATGATCAACTCCACCGGCTGCGGTCTGGCACCGTTCGACTCTTGGTTGCTGTTGCGCGGCATCAAGACACTTGCTGTACGCATCGAGAAGCAGCAGACGAGCTCTCAGGCTGTTGCCGAGTTCCTTGAGAATCACGGCTTCAAGGTTCGCTACCCTGGCCTGAAGTCTCATCCGCAATACGCTCTTCACTGGAGCCAGGCGCGTGGTGCAGGTGCCGTGCTGAGCTTCGAGACCGGATCCGTCGCGCTCTCCGAGCGTATCGTCGAGTCCACCAACCTGTGGGGTATCTCGGTCTCATTCGGCTGCGTCAACAGCTTGATCAGCATGCCTTGCCGCATGAGCCACGCCAGCATCGACCCTGCGACTCGCAAGGAGCGTGAGCTGCCCGAGGACATCATCAGATTGTGCGTGGGAATTGAAGACCTGGACGATCTTATCGATGACCTGTCGCAAGCTCTCGTCCGTGCCGGAGCTGTGCGTCTCACCGAGGGCGGGTTCGAGGCTTTGAGCCCACCGAAAGAGGAGACTGGAAAGACGACGCAAGTCGTTGATGAACCGTAGATGAATTATGTTTGCAGATAAACAGATGAAATAGAAAAGCCTAACAGTGCTGTATCCTACTATTGCCTATATTGCCTACATCGAGTGTCTCTTGTGAATTGTGAGATGGGTTTGCGGGAGTTTCGAGAGTACATGTGCTCTGTTGAAGTCATAGCTATTAGCATCGCACATTGCGGACGTGAAACGTCGCGAGACAAGTGATGCTTGAGAGAAGCGGGCGCTCGCTGACGTCGCAGCGATTCAGTGGCATGAGGCACACATCACACTTCGAGTCAAAAGTATGCTCTCACTTGCGATACTCTATCCTCGCATCCATATGACACTACCAGATTGACGATAGAGCGGCCCGCTCGCGCAAGCTGCATACTAACATATCATGGACTATGTACCACTCTTTCGACCTAGCCGCGTGACGGCATGGCGCAGCAAGGCCGACTTCTTCAAGCCTCTCCGCAGCGCTGCACGCGAGGCAGGAGAGAATATAACCCCTCTGTACGATCCCGCTCTAGTGCAACAAGAGCAAGAAGAAGAACCGGATCTTGCTGAACTGAATGCCTCTCTTGCTGTGCTTGTCGAGCTCTTCCCCGACGTACAACCAGAAGTCTTCCGCGAGATGCTACTGAGTATCAGCAAAGAAAGTCGACTGCAAGTCGTCACGGAGCAACTGCTGAAGAAAAAAGCTCAGTATGTAAATGGGCGGTTGAGACCGGCGAGGCGCGGCGAAGCAGCGGTCGCATCTCCTCAGACACGGAAAAATAATGAGGAACTTCTTCTTGCTCCTGAAGACACGTTCCGAGGCGAGAACTACCGGAAGGCGGCGAAGCAACTGCTCTACCTGGAGTTCAAGAATCTCAGTCACTCGACTATCAGAGGCGTGATGGCGGAACACAATGATTCTTACACCATGTCCCGACCAACACTACAGCAGCTTTCCGCGAAATCATGGCGCTTCTCACTATCAGCCCTTTGGAGCAAACGGTCACCTGCAGGCTCCTCTAGCGAACATACGGCTTTACACTGGCATGCGGATGCGGAGGGTGGCGTCCCTCTACCCAGCGTCAAACGGACTGGAAGTATGGTGCTTGATCGTGAGCTGTACTGCCTGTTCGTCAAGCCTGTGGTGGCTAAACGACAGCAGGAACGTCTTCTGGCCGATCAAACTTACGCACACAAGCTCAATGAAGCTGAAGCCGAGGAGTCAGGCGCCGTCTTCGATTGCGAATGCTGCTACTCGGCCGTACCTTTCGAACAGATTGCGGCATGCAACGAAGGCTCGCACTACTTGTGCTTCGACTGCATCTCGCGCACAACAAATGAAGCAATCTACGGACAGGGATGGGCTCGGAGCGCTGACCTCGAGAGGACGACACTCCGATGTTTTGCGCCTGCCTTGCAGGAGTGTCAAGGCTCGATCCCAGCAGAGCTTGTTCGACGTGCACTCAGCGACGATGCCTGGCTGGCATTCCAGAACCGGGTCACCGTCGATACGCTTAGTAAAAGTCGGATTGCTCTACAAAGATGTCCATTCTGCATCTACGGTGAAGCTGACGAGACACCCACTCCGCGACTACGCAACGTCAGTCAAGTTGCACACCACCTCGCTCAGCAGTCCTCCAGCCTCGGGGTTCCGAGTTTCTTCGTCGCGCTCTTTCTCTTGTTGTCGGCCATTCTCTTCACCGTTCCTGTCATCATCTTCACTTCGTCTCTATATCTCATGAGCTTTCTCCCGTCTGCCGGCTACATCCCACAGCGATCCTGGACACGCGTGCACAAACGGCGCCGTGGCCTCAAATTCAAGTGTCTAAACCCCGATTGCAGCAAAACTTCCTGCAGCCGCTGCCTGGCAGTCTGGCGCGACCCGCATATATGCTTCGAGACGGAAAAAACCTCACTGCGCACCGCAGTGGAATCTTCAGCTACGGCAGCCATCAAGCGCACTTGCCCGAAATGTCACCTCTCATTCGTCAAATCATCCGGCTGCAACAAACTCGTCTGCAACTGCGGGTACACAATGTGCTACATCTGCCGAGGGGAGATCACGAGTAAAGAGGGCTACTCGCACTTCTGCCAGCATTTCCGGCCTCTGGGTGGGCGGTGTGGCGAGTGTGAGCGTTGCGATCTGTACGGTGATGAGGATGAGGGAGATGCGATCAAGAAGGCTGCTGAGAAGGCAGAGAAAATGTGGCGGGAGAAGGAAGGGCTCGAGATGGGTGGTCAGGACGAAGCGGCGACGAGAGACATGGTTGACGCACTTGTGGGTAGGAAGGGCAAATGGTGGGAGGAAGTGTTGGATGCTGTGTTAGATGCGGTGCTTGACTAGGTGATCGTATGTCTTGGTCTTGGTACTCTTGCGTTCTACTGCTCTTGTGATGGCTGATGACTTCAATCCATGAGATATTCCACGACCGAATAGAGTATAATCACTCGTGAACGTTAAGTAGGTATTCGCTGTAGTGCAATTGCATATCCATTCTGCCTCAGGGTTAGGGTCACGAATCGAAACTCTAAACGCGGACATCGCTTCGACCTCCGCCAGAATAATTATGTAGCATTGGAGGCAACGACACAGCCATACCAAGCCATCGCCATCCTCCGGCACCCTCGCTATAATGTCAAAGGCGTACAACTCGCCGACTGCGCGCCTGCTGCAGTCGTCGCGCCTCTTCTCACTTCCACGCCCGCTCCCTCAGGCCACCCTCGAAACCCCCAGCTCGACAGGACTCCACCGCGCCTCGGACAGTGCCACCCAGTTCTATCCCACCCACCAGGCCATCGCTACTCCCTCTTCCTCGCACTACCGTGGAGACTGGGGTCTCAAGCGAGCCATCCCCGGCAAGACCACCAGGTCCTCCACCCCGAGCATCCGCGTTCTGGGCCAGGATACCGCCGACCACATCACCGAATTTGAGAGCGCTGCCGATCATGAGCGTTCAAGAGCCAAGTGGGCTGAGATGGGCGTGCCGATCCTGGCGCGTGGCAAGAGGGATCAGGGCGGCAACCTGAGCGTTTACGAGGACTTCCTGGACAACACCGACCCGAACGCAGCGTCTGTCGTACTGCGATCTGGCGCCGATGCTCTCGAGGGCCCGCAGACGACTGAGGCGAAGAGATGGAAGCACGCTGGTCCTTTCGTCGCGGGAATGCAAGAGGGAGAGTTTCAGCGCTATGTCGAGAGGCAGCTGCGGGGACGTAGGCAGGAGTGGAACGAGCACTTGATGAACTATTTTGCGAAGCAGAACTTCGAGAACGAGAAGAGACAGGCACATGAAAAAAGGGAATGGCATGGTCCTTTTGAGACCGCAGGGCCCTTGGTGCAGGCCGACATGGTTCTCATGGAGGCGGAGAGCAAGGCCGATCAGCTGCTGCAGGACGCTTTGGTGCACAACAACCCGGAACTGGAGGCGAAGGCACGACAGGAGGGTGAGCGCGTGATGGCCGAAGCAAGGCAACGGTCGGAGGAATACGCGGCTGAGGGCAAGCGATGGAACGCACCGGAGGAGGCTCGCAAGGTCCTCATGCAGGCCCAGCGTGCTGCTCAAGTCGAGAGGACCAACATTGAGCGCCTCGGCGACGAAATCACATCGAGGGACGAGGGTGAAGAGAGAGTGCTCGCAATCATTTCGGATGGTATCGCGAGTGTCTACCGCATTCTCGGCGTCGAGGGTACAAGCTCAAGCGCCGTCGACATCACCGAAGCCAGCAGAATGATCCGTGAAGCACGAGCTGAGATCACCGAGATTCAAAAGGAGAAGACTCGCATGCTGGAAGAGTGGGAAGCCCAACGCATCCCCCAACTGCGCCCTACTCCCGCAGAGCTCCCAGCTCTCGAAAAGGGCCTCCGCCACTCGCACGCAAACCTCGGATCCCAGCTCTCCAAACTCATCACAACCTTCCTCGACATCCCCGCAGTCAACACCGAGATCGCTGGCCGCTCCATCAACACGCAAACCATAGCCCTTCACACCGAGCTCGGCAGCTTGGGCGACAACGACTTCGCGCCACCCACCACCCACCCGGCCGCCGGCCTATCGCATCTGCGCACAAACGCCTTTATGGAAAACCACCCGATCCACGGGCCACAAGCGCACCCCTCTCCCGTCCTCTCCCGCGTCTTGATGGCCCGCGCCAGCGCCAAATCCACCTCCCGCCAAGCGCAGCTGGGTGTAGGCGGCTTCGTCGCCCTCGACCCCAACTCGAGCGACATGGGCAGGAACGGCCGCGGCAACAACACCGAGGACCCGGCGCACATCCTCGACCCAGACCTTCCCAACGGCAACAAAGTCTACGTGCGCCCCATCAGCGCCAGCGTCGACGAAGCCGGCCGCGTGCGCCTGGCCGTCGCCCGCGCCGACGCCGAAGCGGTCGCCGTCAAGGAAGGCAACGTCGAGCACATCCACGCGGGCCGCAACTCGGGCGCCGGCGCGCGCTCGTCGCTGCGGGGCTCCGTCGACTTGCCGTTTGCGTTCAGCAAGGCGGGCCAGAATGCGAAGTACGGGTCTTCGTTGCCGCCCTGGAGGCGCATGGCCGATCAAAACCAGCAGAACCGGGGCCCTAGGCAGCCGCAGGAACGCAGGGCTCGCGTTGGCGGGTTCGAGGCTGAGGCTGAGAAGCTTGGTGGGTCCGGATCTGGGCAGGGAACCGTTGAGATGATCCAGCAGCTTTCTAGGGGGGTTGGTGGTGGTGACAGGCAGTAGACAAAGGCAGGGGGAGGGATCTTGTGTCGGTGTTGTGTAAGACTTGCCCGTATGTATAGAAATGTTTTCCATTTTGTTGGTCGTTTCCGACCTGCAATTCTATGTACAAAAGTAAAATTTAGAGTACTCTCATAATTTCATGCCTGCTCATCTTCACATCAGTCAAGTGAGACACGTGCTGATGTGAGCGCTTGAAAAGTACAAATTGATGATTTACAATTGCCGAATCCCCGCTCTATGCACTACTGTATAAATTCCACCTGTGTAAGATCAACAAGATACAAGGAGAGATACAAGACCCAAACCCGAACCCTCCTGACAACCTCATCTATACTAATCCCAGCATACAACGCCCTTCCTTAGCAACCCCCAAAGAAATCAACTCATCACTCAACTCCAGAAATCCCTCTTCCTCTCCTCCCGCCAACTTCCATGCCTGCGCCTACTCTCCAACCTCGCCGGCCCCTCCGAAACGTAATAATACTCCCTCCCGCTGACTCTCTCCTCGACCTCGTCGAAGACAGGCTCCCAGCTTCGAGGTCCGGATCCAATGCCAGCGCCCTCTTCGACCGCTCTCTGCAAGTTCTTGGCCGCTTCGCGCGTGCGCTCGCGCTCGATGACTTCGCGGCCGCGGTCGCGGATCGAGTCGCTCGGTCGGCGGCTGCTGGTGGTGCTGTTGACTGTGCTAGTGACGACGACGGGCGGGCTGTCGGGGTAGTGGTATTGGTGGACTGTAGCACGACCGTAAGTGCCGCTGCGGTGGAAAGAGGAGCGGGAGGAGGTAGGCAACGGAGAAGCAGAAGCGTAGCGCGTACCGCCGTTGGGAGTCGGCCTTGGGAGGCGAGGCGGGGCTGGCGGGCTGGTGTGTCTGCTCCAGGTAGAGGGCTCGTCGTCGACGAAGCTGTCCCTGTGGGAGAAGAGGTTTTCTGGCATTCGACGTGGCTGCACTGGTGGGTCGGCGAAGAGAGGGCGGCGGTTGCGGGCTTGCTCGGCCTCAATGTTTAGCTGTCTGTTTTCGGCTGCCTCGAGGTCTTCTTGGCGGCGACGGGTTGCTTCTGCTTCTGCTTTTTGGCGGCGCAGAGTCTCGCGAGAGAACTCTCGAGCGGCGTATTCTTTGTCTTCGCGCTCTGGTTTGACGGGGTCTCGGAAGGGGGAAAGATCACGAGCTGAATCGGTGCGGTTGTGGCGGAGACTAGGCAGGCGGCTAAGGCCTGGTGATGCCATTGTGGGAGAGGAAGTGGCAGAGCCACGAGCTCCGGTGTTGTTGGAAAGTCCATGGTGATGGCGACTGGGAGCATCGTCTTCAAACGACACCTTTCGTTCGGCCGGATGTGTATTCAGACGCTCGTTCACAATTGCTCGGGGAATGTCCAACAGCGATGGTGGGGCGTTGTAAACGGCTGTGCCGTTTGGTCTGAACCTGATCGCAGGCTTAGAAGAGCCATCCCGTGTAAAAGACGACATGGTTGGAGGCGCAGAGTTTGGTGTATCAGGGCGGGAGATGGGCGAAGGCTTCCTGGGCTCGAAGACTGATGACGGTGCGGGTCGTTGAGTGTCAACGAAGTCGCGCTTTTCCGATCGTCTGCTGTGGCCAGTTTTGTGCTTCTGGCTGGAACGACGACTGAGATCACGATAGGTGCGAGTGCGTCCGTTGTTGTCGGTGACGACCTCGTCCTTTCTTGACGAAGAAGATGACGAGTCTGGCTTTGTCTCGACGATTCTGACGGTGTCGAGAGTCGTTCTGGTGTTCGAGCAAGTGTTGGAACCAATAGCGTTCTCACAGCGACGAATTCTCTCGATCAGCCTTGGGCTGCCGTCGGCCTCGTGGTAAGTCTTCTGCTCGACGATGCACATGTGGTTGATCGATGTGTTCGAACGATCGATAGTCAGGGGAATGTATCGACGTGAATGCAGGCCAATGATGTCAAGGTGAGTACAAGCGTAGTGATGTGTCGATGTAGAAGTTGGAACAATATCGATCGAAGTTGAAGTCGAGTATGTCGATGAGCAAGTGGCAAGGTCAAAGGTCTTATGAGGAAGAAGTGATTCAACCTTCAATGGAGCCTAAGGCACTTCCAGGGTCCAGTAGTGCAGGCAGCAGAGTGTTGGTTGCAATGGGTTCGGTAAAGGATCGGCAGTCAGATGACTCTTTAGGTACGACTCAAGGCGGCCTCAGTACTGTAGTAGTAGTAGGTAATCGTGTTGTGGCGAGTCGGGACTGCGTGAAGATTTTTGTGTTGATGTGCGATGAGACAGTTTCACTCGTGGGCTGGCAAACAATGCTTCTTGTGTATGCAGCAGGACAAATCGGAGACAAAAGAGCGGATGAACGAGATCTGACTGGACGAGCCGCAGCGGGTGCTGCAGCCTTATATCTCTTGAAGATGTCAAAGGAACAGTGTGGTGAATAGACAAACCTACTAATGATAGCATGGCAGCCACATTGGTCGCTAAAGGCAGGCGCAGCATACGTGGAATGACGTTAATAGTGATGGCAGTATGAAAAGCGGCTGCGGTATAGAAGGATCGTGGCTGAGGCCATCAGGAACTCCTGCACATCAGCTGTGAGCCCGTGCACCCGGTGTGAGGACTGTCACGATATCGTTTTGCAGTCTTCAGAAAGCCGTTTGAAGAATCGCTTTGTAACCTTGGGGCCATATTTCGGCTTGATCGCGTCTGAAAGAGGTGTTGGTCGCCAGATCAGGCTGACTTGGTCACTGGAAGTTCGACATCTGGGCCACGCGAACGTCTTGTGTCAGCCCATGGCGCCATCCATGTGGCATCGTGTAAGTTAAGCTGGCGAGCGCTCGGCAATTCTGGTGCACGCGATCAAGAATGACAATGATGGTGGTGGAGTCTGGTGTGTTGCTTTCAGGTGGTGGTGATGATGATGGAAGTGGAAGTGGGATGGAGATGGAAATGGAAATGGGGCCAGGGCTGTGCTGCCTAAAGCGCCAGAACGGCAGAGAGGGTGCGGGGCTTAGCACACGACCTTGTCACGCTTGTGAACCAATTCCAGCCTCGTCCGATCTTCATGCAAACGAACATGTTCTCCCGCACCGATTTCTTGGGTAGGCGAAGGATGGGAGCGTCAGGTACAGGCACATAACTCAGATCTAGTGGATGGTGATCAACGAGAGTTCTGTCCTACCATTCGAACGAGAGACTCAAATCACGGTTTGCGTCGACGGTCTGGCCGTCTCGTCTCGATCTTATCTATCAAAGATCCACTCTGTTGCGGCGGAGCTCGCACGGTATGCCCACCTGCAATTATTTCGCGAACAGTGAGTATCCACAAAGTGCGATGTGCCCGTCAACACATGTACCATTCGAATCACCGCAAACATCATGAGGTACCTTCCGACGACGCGTTCTGTTATCCCGCAATAGCCAGCTTACACCGCCAACCTATCAGCGACGACCGTACGCGAGGAACCAACATTTTTGATACGCGGCTTGCAGTCATTCTCGAGCTGATCTTTCTTCGATGAAGCGAGCGAACAGTATACAAGTCAAGCGAGTACCCCAAGGACGTGATCATTAACCAAGCACACGCAAAGAATAGCATAGCCCGGGGGACTGGAGGCGTTTGTTTGTGGCGCTCTTGCGCCATCCGGCCCCCAAAAAAGGTGGCACATGAGCTCGTATTCTGAAGCGTGGCGGGTGGTGTCGTCTGTTCGCCTATTGTCGCGAGATTCTCGCATGGCCGTGCATCTGTTGGTTGGAAGCTGCGTCGTGGACTGTAGACTTGCGACCGTGACTTGGAACGTGACGTTAATGGCTCATTTCTGGTGTTCTTGTTTCAAAACAAGAATGACGTTGTTGCTTAAGACTGTCTCATTGGTATCCGAAAAAATATGCCACATCGTGAAGAAGAGAAGAACCCTACACAATCTGTCTTTGCCGCCGACAGAAAATCGGAAAATGATCTGAGCCGGCCGTGAGGATACTTTTTTGTCTGCCGCGCAAACAACAATGCCGTTTGAAAAAAAGAGAACATCGCATAAGGGGGTATCCAAACATAATCCAGCAAAACCGTCACCCCGTGTCAATCGTATCCTTCGTACAACTTGTCACGTTGACAAGTTGTACTCATGTCTTTCCGCACATGATAGATTCCCGCCTATCCCTCACCGTCTGCTCGCCATCTGTAGACCAAACATGCTCTTCGCCAGCCCAGCCGCGTCAACGCCAAGTTCAAAGTCCAGCAGAAAACACAACGCCACTTCCAAGTTCAGCAGCTGCGTGGGACTCACTCCTCCCACTTGCGCGACCCGCTGCTGGCTCCATTTGTTATCCTCCAAAGCCTTTGCTGCAATCCTCGTCGCAGCCAAGGAAAGTCGATGCACGGTCCGGTTCGTCGCCGGTAGAATCCTATCCAATATACACAGACGGTGGATGTAGTGAGCAGCGGTCAGGTACACGCCCGGACTGTGAGGACAGTAGGCATGTTGGCGCGCAAGGTATGCTGAGATAGAGAAGGGCGGCGGGTGTTTGGAGAAGAAACGGCGAGCAATCGCAGCGTGCTGCACGTGATGAGGGTCCGCGTCGGCACCGATCAAGGCAGGCGGAGGGACATTCTCGTCGGCGTTCTTGCCATGCGTCGGTGTCACAGGGCGAGAGATTGGCGGCGTGGGTGGAACATCGGCGGCGGCTTCGGAGAGCGACTCGAGAGCGAGTTGCAGTGTGCGAAGGGCACCGAGTGCAGAGAGTGTGGTGATGTCCCAGGCGGGGTTCTCGATGACGATGGGCTCGTCAGAGAGGTTGTCAGAGTGAGCGTTAATACCGGGCACCTCTGCGTTTGGGTTCGGCGGTGGAGGAGGCGAGGTCAAGTGGGCTCGGCCGTTGTGGTGGTCAGAAGCATCTTCCATGCTCCTTGTGGTGGGGGAGGAAGGTCGAGACGAGTGTGTTGAAGGCGGCCCATGGGGATACCGGGCAGGTTCAGGACATTGTTGGAGGCGGGTTGAGAGAGTGGTATGGCGGTGAGGTGTGTGTGTGTTTGCAGTCGAGTGTGAGGTCAAGTGGGAAAAGTGCGTGAGGGCTCTGGGTTAAAGCAGTCGGGCATGTGCTCGTGAGTGGATATGTTCTTGGTGTCATGCACGAGGCCTTGCTCCGGCGGCGGCAGTACTAGTGAGGCAATCCAGTGCAGAGCTAGTGCAGAGCTAGAAGGAAAGGCCATCTGACCAGACATGAGACGAAGCAGCGCGTTTGCTTTCTCTGTCCTCGCCCCTGCACTCCACCCTTCACCCATCAAACGTACTAATCGTCCAACGAATCCACCGCACCCTAACCGTGAGCAAAATGACTCTGATAAGAAGCCATCATAGCGCCCAACCCCACCGCGGTTTACACGCAGTTCCTCCGTGACATGCGGCTTGCAAGCCACAGATCTGTCCTTTCCAGCGCCGTGCATACTTCCGGCCTCGATCAGATTTAGCTCAATGGGCTCGACGCAAAAGTTACTCCGGTATGCTTGACTACTACCTATTGGAGATGTTGCCGCCTACTGTGATCTGCAGGTCATCTCTGAAGGCGGGGTGATTTGTCTTAAGCGAACCATTCAGATTGAATCGCATGGTTAAATCCCATGTTTCTTATCAAGGCAATTCTGGACCCTTTTCCCGACAATGTCAGTACCTACATCTCTTCCGAAGGTCTTCAAGTCGTTGACCCCAGTTCGAGAAGTGAATGGAGAGTTCCTTCTTCCGTATCGGTCGGGTTCTAAGCCCTTTAGAACCGCAACACCGTCTCGGTTGCAAAACCCAACGATCTCTCACGTAAGCCGCCAAGTAGGAGCTGAAGACTGGATCGACAACAAGTATACAATCGTCGAGTAGAGTATCTTGAATCGTCGTCCCAGCTCAATCACCCTTCCCGAATCATCGAATTGAGCAAACAAACCCTCAATCAAGAATCAGTGAACAATGCCGCCGCCACGCGACATCCCGAATCCTCTCGAAGGACCCGGTAGGTAACCACGAACTTGCGATCCATGCCACAATAATCGCCTGACACCGACCAGGCGACTTCACAGTCACCGAAACCGTCCACAACGACACCTATCCCGCCATTGACCCCACCAAACAAGACTTCTCCGGCAAAGCAGTCTTCATCTCTGGCGCGTCCCGAGGCATAGGTGCCTCGATAGCAATCAGCTTCGCCAAAGCCGGTGCCTCGTACATCATCCTCGGAGCCCGCTCAGACCTCTCCACCACCGAATCCGAGATTAAGAAAGCCGCCCTGGAAGCCGGCCGCCCTGAGCCTAATGTCCTGCAACTGAAACTGGACGTCACCAACCCGGCTTCTGTGTCCGAGGCCGCTGCGGAGGTCAAGAGGATTGTAGGCCGGCTCGACGTGCTCGTCAACAACGCCGGGTACTTCGACGCGTCCATGGTCCACGAAAGCGACCCGGAGAAATGGTGGGCCGTGTGGGAAGTCAATGTCAAAGGCCCGTACCTGGTTGCGAAGTACTTCTTGCCGTTGATGCTCGAGGGGGAAGACTCGTTGAAACAGGTGATAACGGTGTCGAGGTAACCTATGCAATTTCCTCCAGCAACTCGCCATCATCACGGCTAACTAACTTTCACACCCCAGCGTCGGAGCCCACTTAATCGTCCCCACGCTCTCCGCCTACCAGCCCTCCAAGCTCGCGGTCCTGCGCTTCACGCAGTTCATCGACGCCGAGTACGCGTCGCAGGGCGTCACGGCCATCGCCATCCATCCGGGCAACGTTATGACCGAGTTGGTGTCTGGAAGCGGCATGCCCCATGAGCTCGAATTTATTTTCATCGAAACGGTCGAGTTGCCTGGTGACACGGTTGTTTGGCTGACGGCGAAGAAGAGGGAGTGGTTGGGTGGTAGGTATGTGAACGTTACGTGGGATATGCCGCAGTTGGAAGAGAAGAGGGAGGCGATTGTGGAGGGTGATCGGCTGAAGGTCAAGCTTGATGTGGACTTTTAGGAAGGAGCCGACGGGCGTGAGATGGCGGTGATGGCACTAGCTTGCGAATCTGGACCGATGAGGGATGCCTTGTTTGTACTTTACCATGCTAGCTGGCTACCTGAACGTGAAATTGACTTTCACAGGCAGTGTAAAGGCTCTGTTGAACGCTTCTCCGGACACTAGCGCGAATATCGACGGCGTCAAGCACACGATGAAGATCGCGGGACCCTCGCTATCACATCGAGTTCTGGCAGCACCAATGGCCTAAGTCCCCTTTCCTTTTGGCTTCCTGATTCCATCCATCCTTCGCCTTTCGACGGTTCTGTCCAGGCCGCACCAGATCGACCACTCTCGAGCGCCGAAGTCAAGTTCGGATCGCTTGACGCAGTAGGACATGTCTTCCAGTACCACGTTGATCTTTGAAATCATTCGCGGCGCTTCGGGAAAACGTGTGACCCACGGAACACCTTCGTCCGAGTTGATCGTGTCCTCCAGCGCACACTTGACACGGCTGAGGTGTAGAAAGTATGCATCATCAGGCAAGAATTGCAACCGGTCACGGATCAAAGTCGACTTGCCCAGAACAACTGGAGGTATTCGCAGGGTGGTGTTGGCGCTGGCTTTTGGCGGGATGGTGAGAGGTGCGTGCGAAACCGTGCCGTTTGGCTCGGGCACTGCAACAAGTTCTGCATGGTCCTGGGTGCCAGTGGGCTGGTGTACAGAGTGGAGAACTTTGAGATTGTCGACGCTTTTCTGCGAGAGCCTTGACTGGTCGCCGGACTCGAAAGCCTTGCAGATCGATTGGTGCGGCTGCTTTGAGTCTGTGTGCTGACGGGCGTGCTTGCTGGTAGGCGGGTCTAGTTCCAGCTCGTATCTGCGCTTTGTACCCTGGGACATCGACGGCGATTGAGCGACAATTTGTTGTACCTCCTTTGAACTCGTCTGCTCAACAATATGTCGGTCGACGACTTGCTTGGGCATCGAGTCAAGCTCTTGGCAAATGCTGGTGACTCGTGATCCTTGCACTTGTTGGCGGGCGCGTAGAATGTCGACAGTTGTGACCTCCCATTGCTGCTGTGACTGGGAAGAATGGGACAAACCGGCCTGCCGTGTCGGCTCTTGATTTTCGAATGGGTCAGCTCCGACGATTGCAAGAACGGCGTTTCTGTTCCCGAAATGCGGTGGTGAGGCATTTGCTTACGGAATACTCTTCTGACATCGTTTCCGTCATGATGCCTGTTGTGCTCATCGAGGGGAGAGATGTTCAGATTGAGGCAATGTCCGCTAAAGTCGGTCGGGAAACTTGCTGAGCATCAGGAAGAAAGGAAGGCACCAACGCGGTGGCAACGGCGCCTTCCATCAAGTCGCGCCAGGCTCTCTCGTACTCGCCTCCAGACACAAATTACCCCGCCATTGGAGATATGCCCTTTCCCGTACGGAAGACTCAACCCGAATTGCTGAATGTGTTGATGTGGAGGACCGGCAGCTTGATAGGGTGAATTGAGTCATCGCCATAATTATTGAAGCACCAGAATGGCTACAGTTGGCCGCAACAAGATGTAAGGTGCCACAGTTTTGCAGCGCTCACAGGAAGACCAGAAGCGCAGGGTGTGTTGTGTTGTTCGTATCGAGAGCCGAGCACGGACCGGGCCAGGTGAAGAGTGAGGTGGAATTGTGCAAATGAAGATTCTGTGCAAGGCTGCGAGGGACTGTCAGCTCTACTGGTCACATAAGCAGCGTGCGAGACTGTATTATACCTCATTGGGTGTGTGATTGTGTGCTCTTTTGCAAGGCTGTCAGGCATTCCGAGTGAACGGCTCCGTACAGACTGCCTTGGCGTGATTTGTTGTTTGCGGTATAGTAGCTTGACTACGTGAACCGAGCGATGGCGATGCTGTGTATCAGTACGGATGGTGTTGACAGCGATGGAGTGGAAAAAAAAGAAGCAAAATACAGTGACCAGGTCCCGTTGATCGAAGAAGAATGTTGGAGCTGGAAGCGAGCTGTTGTTGTAGATATCAATGCAAAGGTCTAGCGTGATGAAATATCTTAATCGTGATGAGATGTACATGGTGAATCACTCAGCAGAGCCTTGGATTGTTTTAGTCTCCATATCGAATCCTATACTGATACATTCGCAAGCGCCGGCTCAAGGCGTGAGCAATGTCCCATCAGCTCGTCAACATCTTAAGTCTACAACCACTCAGCTGCATTTCGTCCTCTGCATCCCGACGGAACAGTGTACTCCAGCTTCGATTGGCTCAACTTGAAGGCCGGCGCTAGGACCTTGATCTGAGTGTCGAGATTCCACTGTCTGCCATCCATTTCCCAGAAGTACTCCGGCTGCACGAGATCCGGCCGCACCTTCAGAAGAGAGCCTTGCGTATTCACGAGCCCCTCCAGAACATCCATGTGGTGACGGAGGTCAAGACCCTTGTGCATCTCGCGGAGGTTTTGCTGGACAGCTTCGGGCTGGAGACCTAGACGGTAGAACCAGATGTTGTATTGAGTTAGGCTCACGTCGATGTCGAAGGTTTTGTCTTCTTTGGTACGGGCGAGCAGGGCTTGAATGACTGCTGCAGCTCCTACTAGGCCGGTTTGGTAGTCCGAGTTGGCTGTGAAAACATTAGTAGATGCGGTGGTATGAGACATCTAGACAACGCACGGAACAGAGGCAGAACCGCTTCCCCCAGGCCCAAGAATTTACCCTGGAGGTGAGAAATTCCAACTAAGCAATCGCTGACTTGTTGCCATCCCGAGCGGTAGGAAAGCGGTCCCTTGAAGCCGTAGCAGTTCTCTCTGACATAGATCAAACTCGGGTTTATCTCACGCAATGACTCGGACGTGAAACCAAGCCTCTCAAACGCACCAGGACGGAAGCCGTCGACAAGCACATCAGCACCTTTGAGGAGTTCGATAAAGGCCTGTTTGCCCTCAGGGCTTTTGACGTTGAGATCAGCATCGCGCTTTCCGGTTTGGAGATCGATCATAGTCGCGGCATAGTCGGGGTTCTTGCTGTGTGAGATCCTAATCACATCAGCTCCGAGTACTGCCAGCTTCTTCGAGATCGCAGGGGCGGCGATCACGCGAGAGAAATCAATAACTCTCACGCCTGCAAGAGGTTTGTGATCCGCAGGGTTGCCAGACGGTTTCGGCCACGCCTTTCCGCCGCCGGCGATAGGACGAGTGGTCCAAAGAGGTTCTTGACCCATGACTTTGCCCTGCAACCCAGTCAGTTAAGGCAACACACAACGAAGTATTGACGACATACCTGTTCACTTGCGAAGAACTCTTCAGGCGTACGACACACAGCTCCCGCCTGACGATACTTCTCGTTCGCAACCTTTTCAATCTCCTCCGAGTCCCACTGCGCCACCTTCTCACTCCAAATCTTGACGGCCTCTTCCCGAGTTACATCCTGGTTAGTGACGCCCATCATCTCCATAATAGGATCAGCATTCATCGAGCTGTGAAGCTGATACCATCGACCATCCTTCGTTTGATAGATACCAGTAGCGTGGCGGCGGATAGGACTGGTCTGATCGTGAAGCTCCATCTTCGACAGCTCTTCCCGCATCTTCGGATCGGAGTTGAAAGGCGTGCCATTAATCGTGGGCAACAAGACCGATTCCAGGAAAAGAGTGGCAAGGTCTGTGTTGACTTCAATATCCTGGAAGTCGATTCCGTAGCGGTCGGCGGCAACGGCGCTAGCGCTGGCTGCTACGAGAGCGTTTAATGCGGACGAGGACTCGGTCATCTTCATCGGCGTGGGAAGGAATGGATGGCCATCACCACCGCCTGTGAATTTCACTTTCTTCGCGGCTTCTTTGATGGATGGGAGGATATTCAGAGCGGGATCCGCAACGAGTACATCCCGAAGGACGCGCGAGGATTCGACTTTGAGGTCGTAGGACGCCATTTTGTTGATTTGTTGCGAATTGTTGAGTGTTTCTGGTTTGTCAAAAGAGTAATCACAACGTGTTGGAGTAGATAAAGAGAGTCTTGTGATACGGTATGGTATATCAGTAGTACTTACATGGAATGCAGGATCAAATAGCTGTTAACGGTGGCACATGGACTGAAGATCACACCGTGCCTCGTTGCCCTTTCGGCATCGTGTCGGCGAGTCAAGAAAATGACGACTAGAGATCCGTGAGTTTTGAGTTATTCGGATGATCGGCACGGTGGATCCCTTCCATCCATCCGCCATACGTCCGCATTATTCAAATGCAAAAAAGAGTATAGCGAGATAGCTGCGTGTCAGCGCCGAGATGTACAAAGGCACATGGATATCTAGATCCCAGCATCGAGCAACAAAGAAATGGGGTATCTCTTACTAGCGAATTCTAACTACTCTTGAAATGAACATCCTGCCCATCTTCCTCTTTTGGCACCTCAAAGCGTCCGCCAGTGCTTTGGGCAAACCTCCCAGCTCTGGCGAACCTAACGCTTTTGCCCGTTCCCATTGCAGCTGTTGAACGACCAAACACGCTGTTTCGAAGTGCGCTAGGTGGCATGGACGCAAACCCTCCAGCTCTCAATTTTCGCGAGAATGGCGTGACTTGCGGAGTCAACCCTGCTGCTGCGCCAGGCGTTGGACTGCTGGCATTCCCGCCGCCTGTGAACGGTGCGGGCGTCGTCGTCAGGTATGCTTGGTCGAAAGCAAAAGGCGTGGTGGCTGCCGGCGTTGGGATGGGCCTGAAGCGCGCTGCCCTTCTGGAGCGTAAAGGAGTGCGCATGTAGCCAGGAGTTCCTGGGGTGTATGACACGACTTGCGAGGTATTGAATCGTTTTGGTGAGACTGAGCGAGCTGCAGCTCTTGATGCGGGACGGATGCTTGGGCTTTCAGGCTCGGGCAAGTCGTTTCGAGCAGCTCTCAAGGCCGAGGCTTTGACAAACCAATGTCGAAGCATACTCTTGACATGCTGATCACGAGTGCGGGCAAGCAACGCATCGGCGGACTTTGCGTGTTGGCTTGCAGTAAAGCTGGTCCATTGTAACCTTTTCAGCGCTGAAGCCTGCAGTGCCAGATCGGATTCCAGGCGGAAAGAGAGTGCAGATTGCTCCAAAGCGACCGCTTCTGAATGACGGGCTAGCAGAGCCGAAAACGCGGAGCTAATGAGTCTCTGATAATCGATGTTTGCTGCCTGCACTTCATGGTCTCGATGCTCTTGAGTGGTAAGTCGCCATTTGTCAAACGCCTGCGTGCCTGTCGCGAAGAGCCGGGCCATAGCAATACGTTGCGCTTCTTCTTTCATAGACTGTACATCGTTGCTCTTTGTCCGCCAAACAGTGAAACATGTGCTAGCCATTCTGTACTTCACACGAGCACGTACGTGCTTGTACGCGTCTCTCCGACGCTGGTGTTGATGTTCCGTAGTTCGCGCACGCCAGGTCTTGAGTGCCTGGGAAGCTAGACAGTACCATCGAGCATCTGCCGCCCACTTCGCCAATTTTCGAGCGTGCTGAGTCTTCTCATTCCATTCGCCTAGAACGTCAGGCAAGGCTCGGCTGTTTGCAAATTCGACGGCCGCTCGTTCTGCATCTTCACGCTGTCGAAAAGCGATATTCAGTCGAGTCATGCAGGACGTCAACTTGCGGCGTCTTTGGTTTTCCTCGAATATTCTTGCACGGCCGTCGAGGGTGTCCCGGTAATCATCGACAGCGCTGTGTAGCATAAAAAGACCATGCCTGGCGAGTCGCGCATCTGCTGCTCTTCGGAAAAGCATCAAGCGCTCTTGGAGAACCCACTTGTACAAGCTTTCGACAAGTAGGCGTTCATCGATACGCTGCGCAAGCGCACGCGTACGAAGCGTATCTTTCCACTTCGTCCAGGCACCTTGTAGCACTCGCTTTCGATCGACTGCGTCCGCTTGCCGTGTGAGCGAGAGATTCACATGCCACACTGAGAAAGCCTTGCGCTGAAGAGTCAGGTTGACCCTCAGTGACATGATTTTCTCAAGTGGACCCAATCGTCCTTGGATTCGCAAAGTCTGTAGACATTTGAAACCTAGCTTTTCCTCATAATGAGCTTCAGCAGATGCTGAGGATTGTTGCTGTTCCCTAAGCCTGACGCTCAGACGATACATGGTGGAACTCAAAAGTCGGGTCGATCTCTGTCTTTCCGCTTGGTGGTATGTATCTTGCACCTGATGATAGCGAGCCGACCATTGGAGTAAAGCTCGTTCGCTCAGTCGCTCCTCGTGCAGTTCTTCTGCCTTGCGTGAGCGGTATTCTCTAGACCACGTCATGAGAAGACGTTTCTCGAGTGCTTCTTCGTAGTGCGCTGTTGCTTGCTCGTAGACCAGATGGCGCTTCAGAGTGCCGTCTCGCCATCTCTCGAGGAACTTTCGCGTGAGGATTTGACGTGCCTTCGAATTGTTTTCGAGGGTGATGCGCCTCCATCGTCTGAAGTAGCGCATTGCCAGGAGCAACTGGCTAGCACGCATAGTCTTCGACTTCAGAGCCAAATGTCTAGCATGCCAGTGCTCGAAGCCTTTCTGAGCCAGCATCAAGCTACGGAACCATACAGCTCTGCGTTCCATGCGCTCGAATTCTTCTTCCTGATGCCGCTCTGCAATCTTGTTTCGCGCCACCGAGCGCCATTGATCCATCGCTTGACGCAAGAGCGTCCTGCCGTCGTACGCTACAGCGATAGCCGTAGCCGTAGCACTTCGAGTCCTGAGTGTAATTAGGGCATCGTGCCACGTGTGTATGTAGCGTCGTGTCATCCGAAGCTCCGATGTCTCTTGGAATGCACCCAGGATGTCGAATAGCTGCGCGTCTCTTTCTTGTTCGCTCAAAACTGATCGCATCAACATGGAGGAGTCTGCTGGTCCATCAGGTTGCGAGTTGTACAACGATGAAGGCGACGCTTGCTTGACCGCATTCGCAGCAGACCATTCTGTTTCAGTCGGGTCGGCAGAGCGCGCTCGCTGACTGTGATACGGGCGTCCAGGAGTCGGAGGCCTTCCAAATGCCTTGCCATCTGGAGTTTTCTCTTTGATGGACTCCGAGTGCTCGCTGAGCCAGGTTTCTTCGTACCGCGCCTCGTCGAACGACACCCGTCGCTGGTCTGACTTGTGCTTGCGCGTGACTTGTTCCGGAACATCGGAGAGGGTCCATTCATTATCCGCGTACAACTCGCTCGGCTCTAATCTTATATCTCGGCTGGCCAAAAGCTTCAACAGCTCAGGTATGAGACGAACGCGCCCTTCTCTGGCTTTGACATCTCTGCAACGACTGCCAGTCGCATTGACCCAGTTGTAGATAGCCCGATCGCGTTTTGAATCGATGCCGCGTTCAGCAAGTTCCTCCACGTATGCGTTGTACAGAGCTTCGGTGACCAAGCCGGTTGGATTTCTGGCTGCCCTTCGAACAACTGCTTCTAGAGCGAAGATTTCTGTGCTGGTCAGCAGTCTGTCATGGAAGAAGAGACGTAAAGAATGCAACATACGGTTATCGGTGAGGTCCGGGAGTGCCAGCTCCTCATCGTTGCCATTCATAGGCGGTTATTCCGCGGTGAGTTTCCGACGTGCTCGCTTCGAGTACGGCACTGTCATGAGGCGCGTCGCTGCATTCGATAAGTGTATGTCGTCCTGATGGATCGGTAGTGCGATGTTATCTCATGTTGGCCCAGGTGTAGTTGTGAAGAACAGCCTTCGCGTGTCGTGGTGGTGTATTTCGGCGCAAAGAGTGAATGGGAAGCTCTTTGACGCGCTTTCCCGCGTTGTTGATGTCGAATGCGGCGCCTCGCTAAACCTTCCGCCGACTCGACATGGCCGTGAATCGATGAACACATCGAATGCTGCCTTCTTCTCCGTCTATGCTTATTCAACACATACAATGCCAGGCCGCACAAGACCCATCGAGAAGTTTGCAGAGGCAACCGCTAAATGCTCGCCTGAGGTGTGTCGGATCACAATCTCACTCAGTCTGACCACAGCTAATCGATGTTCAGGGCGCTGTATATGGCAAATGCATCGCCATGAGCTACCAGAACGCTCACAAGGACATGTGTGCTAAAGAGTTCATGATGTTGAAGGACTGCTATCTTGTATGTGTGATCTCGATGCGTGAGCTTCGAATCTTATTAACAGATCATAGAAAGCAGCAGGCAAGAAGGCATGATCTTGCCCATGTAAATTACCTACCTGTTCATTTGATACCCCGACAGATATTGCCACATCAACACGAACGGCGTCTCGTTTGACAGAAGCATCCGCTTTCACCCCTTTATGTCTCTAAAAGCTTCTTCACTTCCTGCTGGATAGCCTCGCTCATCTCCTGTGTCCCAGCTTTGCCACCCAGATCGCCACTCCGCAGCTCTAGCCCGCCGATATCCTTCGCGTCCAATACCTTCTCGACAGCTTTGTCGATAATCTCGGCTTCCCAGTGCATGTTGAATGAGTATCGCAGCATCATCGCAAGACTCAGGATTTGAGCTATCGGATTGGCCAAGCCTTTGCCGCTAATGTCTGGCGCGCTGCCGTGTACGGGCTCGTACAAACCTCGCGCACCGCCAACGCTGTTCTGACCCAACGAGCCTCCAGGTGGACCCGCTAATGATGCCGACGGGAGAAGACCAAGTGATCCGGTCAGCCCGCCGGACTCGTCGCTAAGAATGTCTCCGAAGGTATTATCCGTCAAGATAATGCCATTCCACCTAGTTGGCTGTGTAATGAACAGCATAGCCAAGCTATCCGCCAGTTGGTGTTGCAACTTGACTTTGGGGAACTCCTTCTCAAACAACTGCGTCACGATGCGCCTCCACACTCGCGAGTTTGCCAGGACGTTTGCCTTGTCCACGCTTATCACTGGAGTGGGAGGTTCCGTCTGCATTGCAAGCGTTCCTGCAACGCGAGCCACTCGCTCAATCTCTTCGCGTGTGTACTCCCATGGATCACAGCCGTAGTCCTCCTCTTCGATCTTCTTTCCGAAGTAGGCGCCACCGCAATTCTCGCGTATCAACATGAAATTCACACCCTTGATGAGATCGGCCTTGATCGGAGCCCTTTCTACGAGCGACTGCGAAGGGAAGTAACACGGCCGCATATTGGCGAAGATCTACGAGAAAGGACCATCGAATGTCAGCAAATTGGCCTTTCGCCGAACCACTCACACCGTCATTCTTTGGAAGCAAACGTCACGCACCTGCATCTTCATTCTGACTCTCAACAAGCCACTCTCGGGGTTTGGTTGCGAGGTTCCCCATTCTGGGCCCCCGGCGCTGCCAAAGAACACAGCGTCGGCTTTGACACTCTTCTCCAGAACTTCCTCAGTCGAAGCAATCCCATGCTTGTCAAGCGAACAGCCACCGCACAGATCATACTCCCGTTCGAACTTGATGCCCTTATACGCTTCGATAATGTCAAGCACTTTGAGCGCTTCGGCGACGACTTCAGGTCCGATGTGATCGCCCGGTAGCACGAGGATCTTACCGGCTGAGTTGCCGGCGTCGTGAGTTGACATTGTGGGTTGTTTTTATCAAGGTAATTTTGTGGTTTTGGTGCTGATCGCGAGCTGTTTGGAGCCAATGTGCTGCCGCGGAAGCTGTATCGCCTTGCTGATGCTGATTTGATCAAGGTGTCAATGCGAAACAAGAGAACGGCAGTCGCAAAGTGTACCAACAGCAGCGCGAAACCTTTCATATATGCATTTGTTTGGTCGATCCTCCACGCCGACAACCTAAAGCTTCCCCGCAGCCCTGGTACCCGAGCCCGGAGGGACATTGTAGCGAAACGATGTGAATGAGAGATGCACAGAACCACAGCAATCAACCATAGCACCTAGTCTTTCTTGCCTCCTTGATGTTCGGAAACAACAAAGTTGACGAAGGAGTAAAGACGTGGGCACTCATTGCGGGAGACGGCTTCCCTACCTTGCCAGTCTACAAAGAACGTGGACAACCAAAGCCCATAAACATTGGATCAACACCGACAACCAGCTCAGGCTCGGTCCTTTCTTCGCCGATGGATTGCCTCTACATTGACCATGCGTTTGGTTAGAATTCTCGAACGCCGCTCTTGTCGTCAACACGACTTGCAAACAAGACAGACCGCGCATGGTCTTTCACGGCCAGCACAAGTGCGCGATACATATAGGTATGCACTTAATCATACATCCCGGACTCATGCCAGACGCTTGGCACTTCCTGGCCGAACCTATCCTCATCAACCGCACCTTCGATCGACAGCGGATCTCGATAGAATGCGGTGGAATAAGTCCGGCATTGCATGTTCCCAACCTCCAGATACCTCCTTGTCTGAATGTGCACCGAGCCTAGTAATCCTGTTTCACATTCAAGCTCGCTGGTGTGAAGTATGGAGATCCCGGCAAAAAGACAAAACATACAACAGGCGGGATTCCCAGATGGTCACCCACTCTAGTACTAGTCGCCCGGTTCAGTGCTTATGTATGGCAGAGCGGACGGGATGCCCAGTTCTCACTGACCTATGGTCGTATGTACTTAAATCGATAATACGTCACCTAAGATTGTGTAGGCCAGTCCGGTTGTGAGATTGGAATGAAAAAAATCAGTACAAGGTAACGTATGTAACTTCATGCTAGTTACATTACCTCTCAGCCGCTCCTGCCTTCCTATCACCCTCTACTTACCACGATATCGAAAGGCGGATAGCTCAATTCCACCTTCCCGTCCGGTTTCTCGACTAGAACCACCTTCTGCAGCGACCACCCTCTCGAGTCTGTCCAACCATCATAATCAAACCAGTCGCAAACCGGCAGACCAGGAAAGATGAAGCGGAAGACCTTAGCTCCGGAGCCGAATTCCGCGTGCTCGGCTGCGCCATCGGAGGGCTCTAACATGACGCCCTGCTCACTGGACCACAATCGTGAACCCGTATTGCCGGCCCAGCGCAGACGATCCATGGCCTCGAGCGCGCTCGTGCCATTGACGACTAGTTCGCGTAGATAGATGATCTGCTCTTTGACTTCAACACGGGCGTAAGTTGTTGTGTTCGAACGGCCGGTGGTGTTGACTACGTCTGCGTAGAGTCCGGTGTCTTGACCCATGGTGTACATGCCCGCGAACCGGGCTGCCGCGCGCGCAGCCAAGGCCTTTGAGAACGCTGGTGCGAGGATGGCGTGCGCGATGTCGCGGATGTTTTGTGGGTTGAGTGTTGCGTATCCTTCGCTGCTAGACTCCTGGGTTAGGGCAACGATGCCGTAGCCGAGATTGGGAATCACATCGATCCAGGAGTGGTAGCCTCCGCCATCGCCTGACTTCCCATAGATAGAGTAGGTCTTTGCCGAGTCGGTTGAAACATTTGCGCTAGTGTTCAGGGTGAGGAGATGAACCTCCCATCCTGGTGCGGCCTGCTGAACACCGTCTGGGATGTTCGCCGCTGGTTTGAGAGATCGACGACGCTGGTATTTGGTGATAAGTCTCGGGCTAGGGGAGAGCCAAACCGCATGAATGTATTTAGAGAGGTCATTGGCCGAACCCCACATCCCTGCGGCAGGGTTATAGCCTTCGCCGACAAGTAGGTCGGTCCAGGTATCGCCACCCCCTGGGATTGCAATGAAAGGTTGTAGAAGCTGTGGTATATGCCCGAAGAAGCTATGCGTCATGTTGAGAGGTGTCAAGACTTGCTTCGTCGTGACCTCGCTCCACGAAAGGTTGGTATTGCTAACGTTGTTGTAGTAGGCTGCGGCTGCAACACCGATGAGCGCGGGACCGACATTCGAGTATGCAGCGCGCTGTCCAGGCGCGAACATCAACTTGGTTGTTGCCATTCGCGAGACCACATCCTGCGCAGTCACGCTTGCCCATTCAGCGCCAATGGTCGGATTATCGCCTTTGCTAGTGCCCAGGATCATGTTGAAGCCCGTGTTATAGATCTCTCGCGGCACGCCCGATGTGTGGCTCGCGAGCATGCCTAGGGTGATCTCGCTCCCGCCATCATTCCAGTCCCTTTCTGGCAAAGAGAATTCTGGGAGCACCATGCGTAAGGGTGTATCGAGGCCTAGCTTCAGATGTGCAGTCTGGTTTTGCAGGTTCGAGACCACCAACGCCGAGCTCATGGCAAAGTTCTTGGATACAGACATGAGCCTGAAGATGGAGTCACTCGTGACCAGATCTTCTCGATAGCCTCCCACATCGGTCTCGTTCATCTTGAGCGTGCCATTGTTGAACGTGAACACCGTGCCAGGCGTGGAGGCATGTACCTATACTTTGCGTAAGCGACATTCGAACGACCAGTAGATATACCTACAATTGCGAAGCTGAGTGCATCTCGTGTTGTATTGACGAGCAAACTGGAAAGATTGCGCCCAACCTCCTCAAACGCCGCAACGACCGAAGCATGCTGCAGCACCAGAGGATCTGGAAGTAGCGTGTCGGGAAAGTCCGCAACGCAAGCACCATGGACGACCGCCGTGAGACAGCCTGCAGCGACCAACAAGCGGTTCAACATGGAGGCCTCTCTTCGAAGTCGAGATCTGGGAAAGTGTTGCAATATTGAGAGCACCAGACCTGAAGCAAATTGCGTAACCGTGAGGGAGGCATCTTGGTGTACATGGCAGATCAAATTAACCACTGACTCAAAGTAGCCAGATAGCAGTCAATTCCAGGGCTCGAGGAACCAATGGTTGCATGATATGTATCGAGAGACAGTTATACCTGCCTCTTTAGAGGTTGTATCGAGATAGCCGGAATGTGCCGGACCTGGGGCCAAGAGCTTAATTAGACGAGGACCGAGTCGTGTTCAATCGGTTACGTAAGCAACCTACGTGTTTCATCAACAATTTTTGTTTGTATTGTGTAGAAGTGCGCGAGCCTTGAGTGCTATTGTGACGGCTCTTTGACTAACTATGTTGATCGTTTACCTGTGGTAGCCGACGTCGTCGTCTCCCTGATATCGGCGGCTTCCTCGATCGTCTGCTCCGCGATCTTGCATTTCGTCTTTGGCTATGGTGAGCGTTGCTTTCGCGAGGTACTTTGGCAAAGGATCTGTTCCTGCGGCATCACACTGAGCGACCTCGTGGTCGAGATAAGCGTGTCGACTGACTCGAAGGATGGTGCTGAACTCGTTGCTGTAAGACGCGCCGCCTGCGATGATGGCATGCAAGCCAAGTGCGACAGCGACGGTGGCGCAGAGTAGAGATACGCCGTATGTAATCCAGAGTCGACGACGGGTGTACTGGTAAACGTTGTGGTAGGTCGAGGAAGCCACCGGCGTCTTAGGCAAGCTTGCGTATTGGGTGGCGTTCGGCCTTGAATAGGTCGATGAGTATGGTGCTTATATCGATGAGTTGTCGGGGTTAAAATTGACTTACTGGAAGGTAGGCGAACTCATGAGGCTAACTGTCAGGTTCAGAAACATTTGTTCAAGGCCGCCAGCGAGTGTCATCCTCTCTACCGTGTCATCTGGTTCGATGAGCCCGGCGATATCAGCGCGGCCCGAATCACCCATCTCGATGTGTAGATTTGTCTCTTCGCCACCTCCTAGATGCTCATGCGCGCGCGCATAGTCGGTGAGAAACCCCAGTTCAGGCATCTCTAGGAGGGTGGTGCTAAGAATGTTTCCTCTGAAGCCAAACTCGCGTCGGCTGACAGGGCCGCCTATCACGCCGAAGAACGAGTCCAGTATGGACTGATATGCAACACGCTGTAGCGCTTCAGTATCGATGCGGCAAGGCCGGACGTCCGCGGCAGGAGTTCGGCTGCTTGTGTCGTAAGGCTGCAACGCAGCACAGGCATCCTCAACCTCCAATGGGCCATACATGTGTACCAATCTCTCAACGACTGTGTCACTGGGTGTCCGAGGCGCGTTCACGACGACAGTCTGGTTGCCATCGGTGTACTCAAAGTCGACGTGGTACGTTGTGTTGACTAGTCGACACTGCAGCAGTGTTGAGCTGTTCATCAGATTCGGGGGCAGACTAGCCAATGAGATGTTTTGAACGTTTCTACAAGGCCCCGGGATCTCTGACGTGTCAAGGTATGAAGCCAGTCCTGGAAGCACTGCTACACGGAACGTAGCATTCACGTCCTCTTTCGAACGAGGGGTCTCCGCCATCGCGCGAGCTGGTGCACCACCGCCACCGCCGCCACGCCAGACGTACGGCATACCTGCATACCACGTCAGGTATCCGCCGGCGTTGAGGCAGTTATCCATTGTTGCGTTTGTGTATTCGAGTATGTTTTTGTAGATGGGTTCATGCTCGGACAACGGTATTGGTTCGCATCTGAGAGCCGGTCCGTTGAAATTCGATGACCAGGTAGCGTTGGCCGATGGCGGGTTAATGGGCAAAACAGCGCCTTGCGCACTCACAGCCGTGGCAATCCTTCTGAGCGCTTGGCTAGGACCTTCGTATCTGAAGATTTGCGACCTTTCAGGGTTCAGTGTCCCGTACCTGTCCATGCGTGCTGCGTAAACAAGAGATTCAAAGGAAATGGCCGGTACAAGGCGATCCTGAACAGGAACCGGGGACATCGGTTGTGACTCGATGGAAAGCGTTGCTGGAGCAATGATCGAAGCGAGTGGTATCAACCTACAAGGCAGTCAGACATTAAAGAGCACAAACAATGATCTTCTTTTGTTGCATACCATGTAGTGAGGGCCAGCGTAAACAAAAGCGGGAAACGCCGCCAGCCTGGCAGGTTGGCGAGTAGCGTAGCATTACTGAGTGCCGAATAGGCTTTGTCAATACTCCGCAGGGTATATGGCTTATGTGACAATTGTCCAGCCAGAGATTTCCAGAAGAGTTGTATGTAGGCTGTCGAAACGGCTATCACGAGACATGTTTTGGTAGCAAATGCAAATGCTGTACCCAAAGTGAAGTGAGACTGCTGCTTCGAGATTCCAGAATCATACTCAGAAACCCTGTAGCTACCCGATGGTACTTCTTGACCATCGAGGCTGTTGTAGAAGAAGTGGTGTCCGAGTGCAAAAGTCAATCCTGCCCACAAGGATCCTAACATCGAGACCGGGCCGAACCAGTGAATGTCGTGTTTTTGGCCCATTGTGGACGTCGATTAAGCTGACAAAGATTATGGATAGAGTTGGCGGCGGTTGCTGGAGCGGAAAAACAGTATGTAAATTGACATGAGGGTAGGGATTAGTATCGCAATAGAAGATCGGTCCTTCAAGGTGTTACCGCAATGTTGAAGGGAATGATGCTCGAGAATAGAAGTAGCGGCAAGGTCTGCATATTGCATAGAGCGGCTCACCTCGCGGCAGTAGGGCCCTGCTATATCACTGGCCGGCGATGGCTTTAAACGCCATCCTTGATAGGTAACCGATGCACGTATAAGCGCGAAGGAGTTGCAAGCGAAATGTGTTCGCCGGCTGACAGAGTACCCATGTTTGTCAGGATGCTTTGCAAGTAGTTAGCGAGTCGAATGAACGTCTTCATGAAAGGCCACGGCGCGTAAATCATACTCGGCGCCGCGCAGACTAACCGACTTTCAAGCTTGGCAGCAGGACGAGTGGAGGAAGCTGTTAACGTGAAACGGGTACTTGATTACCATGGATGGTAATATGGCCTGGAGTAGTGTTTCTTTGGAAAGTGATTGCATCCAGTCTGGAGTTCGCGCACAAGACATTACTCACCCAGACTATCGCGACAGCTCCGAATCGCGCGGCACCGTACACGAAGATCCGTTGTTCATGCCATCTACAAGATGAAGGCAGGAGCCCAGTAGCAAATCCAACATGAGTCTCGACGACAAAGCCGTAGTCAATTAGGTAGGAAGCTTCACATCTTCCTTTCGACGCTCGAGGGCTCTACCACCGGGTATTCCTAGATGGTTGCGTTTCGCCCTCCAGGCAAATGGCACCACATGTATTGATAATCTTCAGAAAGCTCGTGAAGACGCAAACTTTCGAAGTTGGTCTGAGATTCTGTCAGGAAGTCGAAGAGAGGTTTTCATGATCCCGAGAGTGCCAGGATATTTTCTAGAGCGACCCGCTTTGGCTTTGTGCGTTGGAGGAAACGCAAGAGGTCTTCCAGGTCGCAATGCACGACTGCAGCCGAGGCTGAGGTTTGTACGCGGCCGTATGTTGCATGTATACCTTGTAGTGTGCTACCGGTTTGCGTCCCAAGATCATACATTAGGTAGTTGTATACAGTAACGAGATGCAAGACTTGTTGAGCAAGTTGCAGGTGCCATCGTGAAGGCAGACGCGTGCTGTCTCACAGATCTCCCCGCCAATCCCCATCAGTCGAGGCATCCGATTGGTACAGGGCATCCTCCGCGCGCGACCCAGAACAGTAACCCGAACCACCTGCCTGCTTGTCTTCACGTATGTGGACACGCCTGCTCTCACCTGTAGTACATAGCCTCAGCGATCCTATAGTAAGTGGTACTTCCTCATTCCCGTCACAAAATCATCATCCAGAATAGACAACCACCAAAATGGCGCCTCTTCCTACTCAGCGCGAAAAGCGCATCGTGGGCACTTCTCTGAAGATGTACTTCGACCTCCCAAGCACAGCGACCTACATCTCCTCCGTCGCCGCTCTCTCTTCCGCCGCCGACTCAGCCAATCTCGATCTCTTTGTGATCCCCGACTTTGTCTCCCTCGTTGACGCCAAGTCCCGTCTCGCTGGCACCAACATCCAACTCGGCGCCCAGGACAGCTACAGCGAAGACAAGGGTGCGTACACCGGCGAAGTCAGCCCGTTGACTCTGAGCCAAGCTGGTGTCAAGATTGTTGAGATCGGACATGCGGAGCGTAGGCGGCTGTTCGGGGAGACGGACGAGGATGTCGCAAAGAAGGCGGAAGCGGTCGTGAAGAACGGGATGGTGCCGCTGGTTTGCATAGGAGAGAAGACGAAGGGAAATGTGGCATCGGCAGCAGTCGGAATGGCCGTGAGGGAGTGTGAGCCACAGATCAAGGCTGCGCTCTCTAGGTTGCCGGACGACGCAGAAGTCATTCTGGCTTATGAGCCTGTTTGGGCGATCGGTGCAAGTGAGCCTGCTGCGGCGGATCATGTCGTGGCCGTGACGCAAAATCTGAGAGCGCTAGTTGCAGGCAGGAAGGGTAGGACTCGCATTCTTTACGGAGGATCCGCTGGGCCTGGTACTTTCCAAAAGCTGAAGGATGGCGTCGATGGCTTGTTTCTGGGGAGATTCGCACATGATGTGAAGAACCTTGAGAAGGTCATCCAGGAAATGAACGAACCTTGAGAATATGGCAATCTTCTGGATACGCTAGGGACGACGTGGAACGATTAAGACGAATATGATGTTGCGTATATCACCTTGGACCTGGTCGGGGACTCACGGTCTGGTTCGAGCTCTTCGAATATGGCTTGAACGTGAGCCCACGCGTCTCTCTCTACTCTTTGCCAGTTCACTTCCTCTTCAGTACGCCTTGTATCTTTCTCTTTCTCTGATTGTTTACCTAGCGGGCTCAAGCCGGCTTTCTTAGGTAATGTACCGTCGAAAAGCCGAGCATATGCTTCAATTAGAAGTCTGATGCAGCGATAGAGCGAGTTTGATATGAAGGCCCTCCTACCGGCAGTATCGAGGCAACAAATGAGGCAATTCATGGGTAACACTTGAATGCCTGAGATCACCCCGGTTGAATGCATTTTGTGGCGCATCAAGCTAAAGCTTGGCTGAGCTTAACCTCGGTTTCTCGACCAAGCGCCATGATTCACTACAACTATGCTGTATCAACAAACTGGTATTTCTCAAAGACAATATTGCTCGCCCATGTGTGTCTTCTGGTCCACTGCCATATGGAAGTAGGACGCCTTCACTCTTGCGATTCTTTGAGGATGAGCCTTCGTCCCCGATCTACCACGAAAGATACCTAGATCGAGACGGCAAGCACAAGACCTCTCCCCACTCTTCCTCCCGATATAGGCCGGCTGCAAAACACAACAACGCCTAGCAGAGTTCGAGAGGGCTCGCTTAAGGTACTTTCCTGTTGTGTGCCACAGAATGGTGGCACTAGCGTGCGTGCGCTAACATGACGATCTCTCCCACATCCTCACCTTTCGCATTTGTTCTAGGTTGCATCTTCCAAATCCTCCTTCTTCACGCAAACAATTGACTAAGCAGTCAATTGACTCGCTTGTACCGAACACACACAGTCCAGTCGCGTGGCCTCAATGTATCAAGTCTATCAGACAAGTAGACGACTCGAGATGTATGGATACTAGGATCCAGAGATGCAGTGCCCATATACAAGTGCTTACATGACACCAGACCTTGCCACCCCGAGTACATACACCGATTGTACGAAAGTTCCGACCGCGCATCATGTCCGACAACATGAGCACGCATACTCCAGACGATGCTGTGCTGGCGATTCTCGGAAAGAAATCAGTCCTCAAACGTAGATTCTCTTTCTTCACGCTCTTTGGTTTCGCTGTCTGCGAGCTGATCACCTGGGAGACGGTGCTCGCTCTGTTCAGTCAGTCTTTCGAGAATGGAGGGCCCGCAGGTGCCGTCTACGGCTTCATCATTGCCTGGTCTTCGACCTTATCTGTCTACACTGTCATCTCTGAGCTTGCATCGATGGCACCTATTGCAGGAGGCCAATATTACTGGGTGTAGGTCACGATCGAAGTACCTTATGAGGAACGAATCAGGCTGACTTCGTTCCAAGATACATGCTTGCGCCACCAAAGTACAAAACAGTATCCAGTTATGTGATCGGATGGCTCACCACTCTGGCCTGGGTCGCAACAGTCGCAACAGAAACACTGTTCGCCGGCACTATGATCCAAGGAATTGTCTCACTGGATTATCCGGACTACGAGATTCAGAGGTGGCATGGTACTCTACTGACATGGTGTGTCATCTGCGGCTGCATCTTCGTCAATGTAGTGATCCCGGCATGGCTTCCAAGATTCGAAGTGTTCATCCTCGTCTTCCACATTGCCGGCTTCTTCGCAATCCTCATCACACTCCTGGTCATGACTCCCGAGCTTGGCTCAAACGCGAGTGTATGGCTAACCTCACTAAACGAGGGCGGCTGGCCAACCCAGGGAGTGTCCTACTGTGTTGGGTTCCTCGGAAACGTAGCGACTTTTGTCGGCGCGGACGCAAGTGTGCATCTCGCCGAAGAAGTCTCCAACCCCGCCGTAAACATCCCGAAAGCAATCATCGGAGCCATGTTGATCAACGGCAGCGTCGGCTTCGCCATGATGGTCACGATCCTTTACTGCCTGGGAGACGTTGACTCGGTCCTCAACTCCAAGACAGCCTTCCCATTCATCCAGATTTTCTTCAACAGCGTTGGAAACATCGCAGGCGCAACCGTCATGGCAGCCGTGGTCCTGGCTCTGACCTGGGCGTGCTCGATCGGAATCACAACAACAGCTTCGCGCATGACCTGGTCGTTCGCGCGAGACAACGGACTCCCCATGTCCCGCTACCTCTCGCGAGTGAGCTCACGTACCAAAGTTCCCGTCTGGGCCGCTCTCGCAGTGACTGGAATCGCGGCTCTGCTCACGTTGATTTACATCGGCTCCGACACGGCTTTCAACGACGTGATCTCCCTGACCATCACGGGCTTTTACGGCTCTTACCTGATGCCAGCCGCATTCCTACTCTATCACCGCATCAAAGGCAACATCCTGCCGCGAGGAACCGAGGTCGAGCCTCTCCAGCCGCAGAACCAGGAACCATTCAGCCCCAGCGGCAAGGCTGTCGATGGCGACAGTCCGATGGCAGGCCCTTCGTCCAAGGCCAGCGGCAGCCCAGCTTTCGGACACCCTGACAGCGATCACGACTCCAGCACCTCAGCAGTCGCCCACAACAACGTGATCAACGCCCGCCTGGTCTGGGGCCCCTTCCGTCTGCCAGGCATGCTCGGCATAATCAACAACTTGTACGCATGCTGCTACATGGTCTTTGTGATCTTCTGGTCCGTCTGGCCGCCCTCGACGCCCGTGACAGCTGCCACGATGAATTACAGTGTCGTAGTAACGGGAGGCGTGATGCTCTTGAGCGCGGTCTGGTATTTCGTGCGGGCGAAGAACGTTTATAAGGGTCCGTTGATCGACAGCGAGGTGGCGGAGGTGATGAGGGCTGGGAGTGTGGTAAGCGTGGACAGATAGATTGTTGTAGTTTTGAATCTGGTTGTGTATTCGAAACTTGCTACGCAAACCATCATCACAATCAGAAACGACTGAGCTAAGGTTGAAATGTCACAAGAACAGGGTCCCGGCATGTGCGCACGCAAGAGACTTCTGTTGGCGAGACTAGTTTCCGAGAGTACCGAGAGTTGTTGATATGTTAGGTACATACCTTAGGTAAGGTATATCTGAGTCCATCCCAAGCCATCCTGCCCCATCCATCTCCGTCCCAGTAGCCCATGACCATCCATATCATTAAGTTCATAGCAGTCGTTTGTTTGCCGTGAGGCGGTTGAGCGCCGTCTCTCGGCGGCGCTCGATCTTTGTTTGTTTCATGCGAATTGTGCAAATGTGTCCTCCTGATGCAATGCCGCTTGACTGAACGGCACCGCAGTGTAACACCAAAAGTACGGCAACAAGAGGTCGCACAGCAGACTTTGGTGCTCAAGGGAACGGGCTCCCACACTTCAGCCTGCTCGATTGCCTTCGTGGTTCCTCCCACGAACCAGCGCTCCGATCGCTTTTCCGAGCCATTGGGCTGTCTTCGACGATCTGATCTCAAGCAAAAAGTGCAAACCTCATCTCGCAAAAGCCATGTTTGCAGCAGCAAGCGCTCCGTGAGATGGCTTGGACCTGGCGTACACCTGTGGCACCTGCGGGGCATCGTCATCTGAATCCTCGGAGTCCTCGTCAGAGTCCGTCGGCTGTTCTGAAGAAGATGTTTCAGCCTCGTTCACGCGAAGATCGGCCAGCATCTGCTCATCGAACCCGGAGTCTTGGTGCAGAGGCGGGCCAAAGCCAGGCGACCTGTTACGTTGGCTACGTGTAACGCGCTTATTTGAGAGCTGGGGCGAAGGCGAGTGGTGGGCGAGATGGCTCTCCGACGTTGTTGTCAGATCATCAGGGTCGAGCTGTGTCGGGTAGGATATTTCATCCTCCATGTCGTCGCAGTACACTTTTGCACTTCTACCAGAACGGCGATCTGGAGACAACGAAAGGCTCGTGACGCTGGTGCCGGTACGACCATATGGAGAGCTGCGTCTCCTTCGGCTTGAGACCGGGCTGCGGCCTCTACTGTGGCCTACGATCCAGCTTCCACTGCTCTCAAAGTTGTAGGACGTGCTGGCAGGGTTGGAATGGGGATCCAAGTATGTCACCTGATCAGTAAATCCTGCTTTCGCTGAGTCCACACGGCGCTGACGCTGTACCTCATCCAAAGTGACCGCCATGTTGGGATCGATGTACTCCTTGTCGCTCCGGTGGGTGGTGGAACCGCTGGGGTTGGAGTCCTTCAAGTCACCGCCCAAAACGTGTGGCTGTAAGCTGAAATCGACACTCGGGCGCCCACTTCCACTCGTAGGTCGACCAGCATCTCGAGGGAATTGAAGCAAAAGTTGCTGTGCAGACAACCTACCCTGAGGTCGTGCATCGAGGCAGTAGTTGACGATACGGCGGTAATAGCTTGGTATCTTGGTATCAAGTTGAGGCAACGGACGGTTGCGTTCGGGCTCGTCAGACTCGGCGGCGAGTGCCCAGAGAACCATTCCAAGCTGGAAAATATCAGTCTTGACACTGATGTGCATGGCAATTCTTTGACCAGAATCGATCAGCCTGCTCAGCTCAGGAGGTTCCCATCCAACGGGGCAGCCGCGGCGGTTGATGTCAATTATTTGGGCGTCTTCGTCGTCATCAATCACAATGTTCGATAGGGTGAAATCGCCCTGGACATAGCCTGCTTCGTGAATGTTGGACAGACCTTCCACGATCTGGCGAGCCCATCTCTCGCGCTGGTGCCATGGCAGCTCACCATTGTAATCGTAGAGCATGTCTATAAGCGCACCGCGAGAAGCGTACGAAATGAGTAGTCCCTTCACTGTAGTTTCGTCCTCGTCTGTGATCAAACCGCGAAGCTGCACGACGCTGTTAGCGCCATACAAGGCATCCAACGCGTTGACCTCGTAGAGGAATTCATCAACCGTATCTGGACCGGGTATCTCTTTCTTGATGAGGAGCTGTCCGCCGACTCTAACTTTGTAGACAAAGCCCGAGAGATGTGAGTCAAACTCCACTTCGCTCTCGCGGAATCTCGGACATTGCACATGCTCCATGAGCGAGGCGGACGGGAACTGCACAATCTCATTGGCGTCTTCTCGTACGTGGATATGCAGCTGACAATCGTCAGGCGTTGTCTCCAATTTCAAGTTGGTGACCGTGTCGTAGTATTGGATGTCGTCCAGGCTCTCCCTGATGGCTTCAAAAACACGGAAGCTCTTGTCCCTCTGGTAGTGAAGACTCTTGAGGTCGGCCTCTAGTGATCCGATCGGTGCATCGCGATAGTCTAGCGAAATGGTAAGGCGTCGCCATTTGGTGGGTGTCTCGGCATATGTCACGAAGAACTTCTCGCGTTCAGACTTGTCGCGGAAAGACATGCTCAGGTTGAGAATCCAACGCCGACTGTACTCCGCCTGCAGAGCTGCCTGATCGTTAGTCTCGTTTCCTTCATTGTTGTCGTAATCGGTTGCATCAGCATCGCTGGTCGATTCATGTTTCGCGTCAAAATATCCTTCATGTGACGAGTCGTCGCTTGATGCCGAGTCGTTGGGCTGAGCGTCGGGGTATAGCGTTTCGTCAATCGTTCCATAACGTCCGCCAGAATTTTGAGCGGTGACATGCGGTGCAGAGGCTGAAGGTATGGATGTAGGTTTCGGAGACCGTTGTCTCTGGAACGCACTTGCGCTCCAACCTCGTCTTTGTCCAGCTCCATCCGCTCTCTTCTCAGGTTCGACTGATGGGACCTCCTCAAGCTTCGCTCGCTTCTCACTCTCGCTTCTCTTCAAGGTTTGCTGCCTTGGTAAGCTCGCAATAGCCCTTCGTGATGTCTTCGGTCTCAGTTCTGGATTGCTTGACCGTCGTCTGAGCAGCGGCGGTCCGCTCTCCTGTATGTCTTGTATCCGTGCTGTTGCAACATCGGGCAAGTCTTGGTTCCTCCTCAATCCCTTCCTAAGAGAGTTGAATATTGACCGTCTCCTGGTGAGTTTCTGGGGTGCTGCTCCAGCAATCCGCGTAGGGTCGGTATCGATAGCGACCATGTCGTCCTCGGCTGCTTCAAGCTGAGCGTGTCTGGCGAATGGGAGTTGAGGCATCGATGCGACGGAGAGCGCAGCGGCCACTCACAGGACGCGGGAGGTGTACAGTGGTACCGGAGGCGGTGTTGTGGGCCAGTAGACCAGCTAGAGGGCCATATGATCGGGTGATGCAATAGTTGAGTGCTGTGTCTCTCGTGTGTTAGGGTACGGGAGGCTGGTTTGTACCACGAGAAATGCGGGTATCCATAAGCAGTGCGCGCCCAAGATAGAATAGAAAGGCGCAGTCTGTGTTACGTCCAGTACGATATGAAGAATGAAAGGACAGGAGTTGCGGTCCAAGACAGTCCAGACGGAGAGTCTACGTGACTCGCTCAATCGGGCTGACTGGAGGTTGTCGCGCACGAGGTGTTGTGAAATGGGTGGGCCTCTGAGCGCCTGGCGCTTGCGGCGGTCGATCGGAGGCACACACCAGACAAGGGCAAGAGTTAGCTGAACACAACAGCTGCGTGCGAAGGGAAGGGAAGGATGGGTTATGGGAGGCGATATGGTAAGATTGGGTGTTGTGAGTGCTGACGGATGTAGGTGATGTTCCACACAGGTCGGTTGGTTATCGATCCTACGAGTCCTCACCAACGAGGCTGGCCTTGGGCACAGCACAGCCTTGGGCGCAACACCCTGAACTTATCTATTCGCGTCCATACATGTGGGAACATCTCCCTCCCTTCCTACTGTACGCCAACACGCCAACATAGTCAGACTACTGTCGTTACCACCAACCCGACGACCCAAACAGTCGCGCCGCTCTGTACCCGCATCTAAGACGCCATAACTACCGCAGTTCATCCAGTGGTGACACGAAGCAGATGCAGGGGACTATTTGCGTTGAATTGCTGCCTTATATCTGCCGTGAGCGTGGCATGAGAGGCCAATTATGCCAACACACAACACGAGACATGATGCCATTAGCATCCTTAGTACGCTCCATCTACTGAATTACTGCTGCTCTTCTCGGAAACTTTACAAGTACTTAGAGGCTGCACGACATCCGCACGAGGCAGGCCTGAAAAGGTGCCCCACGCAAAAGCTATTCGATCACGAACCCAAACCGACCCGTTCAGGTCACGGGCGAGTGGGCTCCATATGCAGGCCGGTGGATTCGCTCCCTCGGTTGCCATGGATAGCCTCTTTCTCCCAGCCATCACTGTGCCTCGAAAAACGTCACCTACCAGTTGTCAGGTCCACCGCTTGCGCCTCCACCTATCCATTCGTCAAGGACAATGCTGCCGCCGCGGCCCAGCTAGCCAAGATACAAACAAGTATAAGGTAGTTTACCATGGCAAAAGCATGTGAGATACCAATGCATCGGGGATGCAGGTTAGAAGCACTCCGCCTCACGCTAGAAAGACCTCCACGGGTTGCAGGCTTGCACGCTTGCAGCACAAGCACGTTGTTTCAACTTTATTTGCTCGTTTACCCATCAATCACGGGGTTTGTAGGCGACCATTGGCGGCATAGCTCATGTAGTAACTCTGTGCCGCCGGCTCTGTGGGCTATCACTGCTACTACTGCTGCTGGATGTATGTACGAGGGGCCGATTTCGCAGCCGATACATGCACGTGTTGCCTTACGTAGACGATAATGATGCAGTTGTGTAGGAGGCAGAAGGCGCTGCGAACCGCCTCGCCTAGTCTCGTGATGATCGATCACCACTGAGAGAGGGATCGTGACCGCTGGTGTCGTTGGGCATCAGTCGTGATATCAAAAGGAACGTCTTAATGCAAGACGCTTGTCTCGTAGGCCCTAGGTAGTCCATTGATTAGCTTGAGATCTAGGAGTGATCTTGTGTTTGTGGCTGGCGTTTGATGGTTACAGTCAGACAGGCCTTTGATTGTACCTTCACGAAAGTAGGATTTATTGTTTCAATGCTTATCATCTTGTAAGGGCTGTGGGTGGAGGACTTGGGATGTACGAACCATTCCTTTTCATGGGCGTTCGATCCAGAGTCAATGGGTATTCCTCTCTGGATATCGCAGCGAGAGGTTTTGCCATAGTGGTTTTCGCTACTTCAGTACCGCAACGTGCACGCTGAAGCCACTGCCTTCACCGAGGGCCTCGCCGAGTAGCTCTGATGGAACTCTCCAAGTGCGAAACTTGCGCAAGAAGACCTCAGCCCACTCCTCGAAAACGTCCGGCTGACGCAAATGCTGAGCGACAACGCACACGGTGGGCTGCAATTCGTCAAGCTCGGAAGCTTGTTGGCGGACTCGGCAAATGTCGGCGCACGCCTGGGTGAAAGGTTCAATCAACGCGTAGTTGTATATGCAGTCACAGGCTAGCACAACATCTACACCAGTTGTCAGACCATTAGAAGCGAGAAAGGGAGCGATCGAATCTGTCTCCCAATCCAGAGGTTCAATGACGATGTTGGAGCGCAGCTCTTTGTGGCTGCTTCCTTTCGTCTGCTTCTTGCCCTTGAGAGTACTAGCGGTGACTGTGTTGGCAGTGACGTTCTCCTTCAACAGCTTGAGGGTGTATTGCTGATCGGTCAAGACGAGGCGCTCGACTCTAGGTGCAAGCACACATCCTACGACCCCCGAGATGCCCGATCCGAGCTCAAGTACAGAACTCGTTTGCCCGAGGACATTCTGTTTGAAAAGGACATTTTCGGGATCAGCAATCCATTGAGCGACACGGACTGATGTTGCCCAAACTGCAGCACCAGTAGTACCGCCTTCACGGTCTGACTGCAGTAGACCTGGTGATTGGGTGAGAGTAAAGTCCCGTCCCCTAATGGTGAGTTCGATCGAGGCCGCCTTGGGATCTAGCATGCCGAGATCTCCAGTACTCGTTGCCTGAGAGAAGAGGTCAAATGTCTCTGCAGAAGGCGTCAGTGACATTCTTCCTGAATCTCCTAAGTATTCATAGAGCTCTCCTCACCTTCAGCTGCATCTTCAACCTCTTGTCCAAGGAGAGCCAAGGTCTCCTCCATTGTGTCGGTATGGTCAGTCAGCCAGTCGCCACATGTGCATACACTGGTTTAGACCAATACACGGATGAAGTCATCAGCAGCATCGTGAGCACTGCGTCGCAATATTGAATCTCGTCTGTCGGAGCAAAAAGTTGCAACTTTTGTCCATCCAACTCGGGCCGCTTCCCGAACGCCGATCATCTGGTCTGGAGCTACGATCACAGCACGTCAGGCACCTGAACACCACGAGGACACCGCACATACAGCAATCATGGCGTTACCTCAATCAGCATACAAGGACCGACAATTCCTGGCAGTGATTGGAGATGAGGTTTGCGCACATTTGATCCTGCGAAAGCGACGAAGCTCTTGCTAATACCTCTACCACAGGACTCAGTGACCGGCATCTTGCTTGCCGGCGTAGGCGTAAGTGACGATAGAGTCTCTTGTGACCTTGCTACATTTGCTAACCACATGTGAAGCATGTGACCGACGCACCGGACTCGCAGAAGAACTACCTGGTCGTCGACGCCAAAACCGAACAAGCGGCCATCGAGGAGGCTTTCGACCAGTTCACTAGGCAGAGGAAGGATATCGCTATTGTGCTGATCAACCAACACGTATGTGCAAGCTCTGTGATACTCAGCGATATACGCTGGCAAGACATCCACGATTTCAGCTGACACGGCTTCCAGATCGCCGAGCGCATCAGACCCCGAGTCGACCAGTACAACGAGGCTTTCCCCAGCTTGCTCGAAATTCCCTCAAAGGACCACCCCTACGACCCGGAGAAGGACAGTGTTATGAAGAGAGTCAGGAAGCTGTTTGGCGAGTAAATTATGAGGGAATGGAGGGCTGTGCAGTATGTATTGCCCGACGCGCGGTCAATGTATCTGCGTAGAGGTGGAAGAGACATGAAGCATGGATATGTGGAGAGAACGGTTCGACGCTGCCGAAGGACGAAGGAAGGACATGGCTGGAGACAGTCTTATCGGCAGTATAGACAGACAGATACCCAAGTACGCTAAGTGACTAGTATTGACAACAATGAGATATTATGCCAAGGACTACAAGCCCTCTACGCTCTCCACGTTCCCATCTATGCGAATTGAACCCATGTTGCTCGATTTAACGCTCCAGTCATGCTAGAAGTACTGTATGACTGCTTTCACCAAAGCTTGCGCTCTCCACTTATATGTCCTCGTGGTTCTTCTTCTGGCCGTGGACCTGCACGCTGCCATCCCTGTGGAACTCAACGGTGGCGGTCAAGCAGGTGATCTTCTTGTCGTCCTTGGTCACAACGTCGGCGAGAACGGTGTACTTTCCGGGCGGGATCTGCTTCGGCAGCTCGACGTCCTTGGTCAAGGCCAACTCGCCCTTCTTGATCGGGCACTCGAGGTCGACGTTCTTGACGGTGTCGCACAGATCGGCGGTCTGCCTGATGATGGTGATCAAGCCGTACTTGACTGACAGGTGCACCTTGGCGCCGTCTTCGACATCGGAAGAGATGTCGCCGCGGGCGACGATGGAGAGGGTTTGACCGCTACGATCAGAGGTCAGTGAATTGTGCGCGCGGGGGTCGCGTTGTTGTGCTGACTTACGCCTTGGGCGGGTTGGGGTTCAGGTCGACACTCTTGAGGTCGAGGATGTCGTCCTTGGGGTTGTCGCAGTGGTTCAGCGGGTTGTTGCCTGGGACGGAAAGCGAGTCGTCAAGGACGACAGCAGGGCCGCCGAAGAGGGAGCCTGCAGAGGCGGAGGCGGCGAAGAGCGCGGAGGCGATGTTGAGGAGCTTCATCTTGGTATGTCTGTGGCGTGGTGTGTGTTGTCTGTGAACAATGTACAACTTGGACAAAGAGTGGCGCCTGTTGGCAGTGGTGCTTCCCCAGGCCCAGCCTCCACAATCGAGCTCGAGCTGTCACGAGCGGCAACGGGACTGACGTACTAAAAGTATCGTCAAGGCATTCCACGTGCAGATCTGGTGAAGAGCTGGAGGCTGCGTTTATCACGTTGTACATACACCTGTTTCTCATCATCTCCTATCATTTCGTTACACCTGATGTATTCGTTATTCTGCTCCAACGTATCGTTAAGCCACCGGAGAGATTCCCTCTCTTCGATCTGCCAATTCTTCATGCGGACCGAGATCAGCCATGTATATACCATATTTCTCAACGCTGATATTCGTGTTGTTACCGATATAACGATTTCGCCGGCGCTATAGCTGTGTATTGATGATGTATAGGTACTTACCTCATGTGCCAATCCGCGTACTCGGATGTTGTGTTCAAGACCTCGATGGTCCTTGATAGGGTTGGGGTTGGGGTAATGTCTAAACCTTAGAGATCCATCGATATTGAGTGAACTACAGATATTCAAACTGGTATGATGATGTTTCATGGATATACGATGTATGAGCATTTTGTTGGATGTGATCATTTATATGTAGGTTCCATAGAAGGGCGGATAACAGTGGTTACACGAATAGTCGACGCATATTTACAATTGGTCGACAGAACCACAACGAGCTTAATGGGTTCCGCCACTGAATAATCATCTGCTCTGATCAAAGATATTATTCCTCACACATAGCCATCACAATAATCATTGCATGTGCCAGTATCATTCATCGCAGAGATCTCGAGGTAAGATACCATCGATCAATGACGAGACGATGTGGATGGGAACATGCGTTCGAATAGGTTGCCACATTGCGGATCATTTAGGATGTATTCAGGAGGTTCCAGCTCATTCATGTTCCATCCTATCGCCACAACAGGTAATCCAAGGCTCCAGAGATGTCATGTTCATGGATGGCTTGTCCAAGTACGAGCGTTGTAATTATGTTGTCCGTGTCCGGAGAAACGCGGAAAACGTATGGTGCCTTCTCGAATCAGCGTCGGCTCTAACTGGCTTGGGCCCGTGAGACCGACCGACCTCCTAAGTCAAGACTTTTCGCGCGCTCATCATCAACTCTCCCATCCACCACCACCACCCTTTATTCACCACCCCCATCGCCATTCCCCATTCCATTCATTGCGCGGACCACTGTATTTGTATTCCTTTAATCCACAGTTGTCTTCAGCCATGCTGTCCACCAGATTCATGCGCAATGTGAGTCGCCTTCCGCATCATCTATCCACTCGCGACATCGCTAATCCATCATCAACAGGCCGCGCCTCGCGCCACATCTACCCTCCGTTCTTCCGCATACAGAGCTCCCATCAACTCATCATTCAGGAGATCATACGCCGAGAAGATCGACAGCGATGAGAAGGTCAAGGGCCCCGTGATCGGTATCGATCTCGGTACCACCAACTCTGCCGTTGCGCTCATGGAGGGCATGAACCCCAGAATCATTGAGAACTCCGAAGGTAAGGACACGCGCGCGCCATCAAGAATGAGATGAATGGATATCTGACTGGACAATAGGTGCTCGCACGACCCCTTCCGTCGTCGGTTTCACCAAGGAGGGCGAGCGTCTTGTCGGTATTGCCGCCAAGCGCCAGGCCGTCGTCAACCCCGAGAACACCCTCTTCGCCACCAAGCGTCTGATCGGTCGCAAGTTCTCCGACGTCGAGGTCCAGCGCGATATCCAGCAGGTCCCTTACAAGATCGTCCAGCACAGCAACGGCGATGCATGGCTCGAGGCCCAGGGCCAGAAGTACTCTCCTTCGCAGATTGGTGGTTTCGTCCTCGGAAAGATGAAGGAGACCGCTGAGGCCTTCGTTGGCAAGTCCCTCAAGAACGCCGTTGTTACTGTCCCTGCCTACTTCAACGACCAGCAGCGTCAGGCCACCAAGGACGCCGGTCAGATCTCTGGTCTTAACGTCATGCGTGTGATCAACGAGCCCACTGCCGCCGCCCTTGCCTACGGTCTCGAGAAGGATGACCGCGTTGTCGCTGTTTATGACCTCGGGGGCGGTACCTTTGATATCTCCATCCTTGAGATCTCCAGCGGTGTGTTCGAGGTCAAGTCCACCAACGGTGACACTCACCTTGGTGGTGAGGACTTTGACATTACCCTCGTCCGTCACCTCGTCAAGCAGTTCAAGACCGAGCAGGGCATCGACCTTTCCGGCGACCGCATGGCCATCCAGCGTATCCGTGAGGCCGCCGAGAAGGCCAAGATTGAGCTGTCTTCTTCCCTCCAGACCGACATCAACCTTCCCTTCATCACCGCCGACGCTTCCGGCCCCAAGCACATCAACACCAAGATGACCCGTGCCCAGCTCGAGGGTCTCGTTGAGCCTCTTGTCTCCAGGACCGTTGACCCCGTCCGCAAGGCCCTCAAGGATGCCAACCTTCAGTCCAAGGACATCCAGGATGTCATCCTTGTTGGTGGCATGACCCGTATGCCCAAGGTCACCGAGACCGTCAAGAGCATCTTCGGTCGTGACCCCGCCAAGTCTGTCAACCCCGATGAGGCTGTCGCCATCGGTGCCGCGATCCAGGGTGGTGTCCTCTCCGGACAGGTCACTGACCTCCTCCTTCTCGATGTCACCCCTCTGTCTCTCGGTATTGAGACCCTCGGCGGTGTCTTCACCCGCCTGATCAACCGCAACACCACCATCCCCACCAAGAAGTCCCAGACCTTCTCCACCGCCGCCGACTTCCAGTCAGCTGTCGAGATCAAGGTCTACCAGGGTGAGCGTGAGCTTGTCCGCGACAACAAGCTCCTCGGCAACTTCCAGCTTGTCGGTATCCCCCCTGCGCACCGTGGTGTCCCCCAGATCGAGGTCACCTTCGACATTGACGCCGACTCCATCATCCACATTGGTGCCAAGGACAAGTCCACCAACAAGGACCAGTCTATCACCATCGCCTCCGGCTCCGGTTTGAGCGAGGAGGAGATCCAGGGCATGGTTAACGATGCCGAGAAGTACGCTGGCCAGGACAAGGACCGCAAGGCCGCCATCGAGGCTGCCAACCGTGCCGACTCTGTCACCAACGACACTGAGAAGGCCCTCAAGGAGTTCGAGGACCGCATCGACAAGACCGAGGCCGAGGCCATCCGCGAGAAGATCACCTCCCTCCGCGAGTTCATCGCCAAGAGCCAGTCTGGCGAGGGTGAGATCTCCGCCGAGGAGATGAAGGCCAAGACCGACGAGCTCCAGCAGGCCAGCTTGAGCCTCTTCGACAAGATGCACAAGGCAAAGGCTGAGTCCGGCTCCTCTGAGCAGCAGCAGCAGCAGGAGGGCGAGCAGAAGCAGGACGGTGAGGGCGAGAAGAAGCCTTGAACTGTTTGATGCTCTGACTTGATACCTTGACTGTTGATGTTTTATTACTATTGTCCAGCGTTTGTTTTGCATACCACCACCCCCAAAAGCGCACACCCACGCTGTACTTTTAACGCAGCGCTATCGCGCTACATGTATCTATACTCTCACCCTCATACGAGCCTAATCGGCTTGGTGATGGGTCTTACCACACTGTTCTTACCACTCTCAGTCGTCTGAATTGGACCGCGAGACATACAATGGGAAAAAGGCGGCGTTCCGGACGCATTGTGGATACATGTATTTGCACTGTACAGCACTGTAGTTTACGATTTCTGGCCTGATTTGCCACGGCAACAGGACGGCAGAAGCCAATGTATGATATTCTCTCCTCTCTACAATTGTGGGAAGTGTTCTTGATGTGAAGTGTTCTCAATGTGAAGTTGGTCCCAACGACCGGACAAGACATGGGTTTCACCTCCCTCCCGCGGTTGCCCGTCCTTGTAGCTGCGATGTATATCATCATCATGCGCATGGTAAATGCAGCCGATTTCACACTTGATTAACCTTCTTCAGCTGTATCATCACACATCTGTCCTCGTTGTATATATCTCTGGGTGGGTGCTCCTCCCAGTGTAAGGCTGCATCGCCCATGCTGCCAATGCTGCCAACAACTGGTCAGTGCACCTCTGCATCCTTACATGTCTCAAATGAGATGCGTTCATCATTGATGCAACGGCTGACGAGCTCAGTCTCGTGGTGCTCCAGCTGCAACTGTTATGATCACTACTCCTATGTATACATGGGGCATCATGATGGTATTTACATACCTCTGGAGCAGCAGACCTCTTGCGCACCCCATTTGTGTGTACACTCAAGGAGATTTGGGGTCCACAAAGCAGTCTTATTCTTGGCCTAGGCCCAGCCCTACGATCAACACCGACCAATCAGCGTGAGCAGATCGACGAAGCTATGATGTATTTGAGTTTACATCCAGTGAGAAGCAAGAGCGGCCGACCTGGTCGATGCTGGGCGGCACATTTGCAAACGGCAGAGACGTGACGGTTTTGCTGTGCTTCCTCCGTCGCGACTTGATCTTTGCACCGCACGCAACCTGCGTATTCGACACTCCAACGCATTGATCGCAGGCGCATCGTACAAGGACCCTATCTCGGTAGCTTCCATCGTCAAAGCCAGCACCACCTACTCCACACAGCATCTAGCTTGGTTCCGCGGAAGGATGGCGCAACATGGCGAGGCCAACGCGTACTATCAGGGCGGCGGAAACAATGGATACCAGATGAACCCGCCGCAACAAAACGGGCAATGGCAACAACCTCAGCAGCAACAAGGCTATGGCTACGGCGCTCCTCAGCAAGGCGGATACGGACCACCGTCTGGTCCACCACCGCAGCAGCAGCCGCAATATGGAGGCGGAATGCCTCCACCTCCCAACTACGGCCAGGTGTACAACGGAGACCAGAAGCCGCAGTTTGAAGAGGCGTTCAAGGTCGAGAAACCCAAGTGGAACGACCTCTGGGCTGGCATCCTGTTCATCCTCACCTGCGCCGGCTTTGTTGTTGTCAGCGGCATTTCCATCCAAGGCTACGCTGCGACGAAAAGCTTCAACGGTGGAGGTATATATGGCTCCCAAAATGAGTTCGGACTGACCACAAACACCATTGTGCTGTTCATGATGTGCCTCGCGGTAGCTTTCGTTCTTGGGTATGCCTACGTCTGGGGAGCTCGAAAATTCACCAAGCAGTTCATTTGGATCACCGGTATTCTGAACATCATCTCCTGTTTCGTCACGGCAATCTACATGCTTTCACGCAAATACTGGAGCGGCGGTATCATCTTCCTGGTCTTTGGCATCTTCACCGTCATCTGCTTCATCTCCTGGATCCCAAGAATTCCTTTCTCGGTGCTGATGCTGCAGACGGCGATCGACGTCTCCAAGACTTACGGCCACGTCTACCTCGTTTCCTTCTTCAGTGGTCTGCTCGCAGCCGCATTTGGTGCCTGGTTCTCGGTTACAATGGTAGCGGTGTATGTCAAATACGAACCAGGCAACAATCCAGCCTGCAGTACAGCTGCAGGCGGCTGTAGTTCTGCGAAAGTGATCGGTCTGCTGGTCTTCATCACTTTCGCCGCATACTGGATCACGGAATGGATCAAGTGCGCCACGCATGTTGTAATCTCAGGCGTCTATGGCGCATGGTACTTTGCCCCAAAGAACCCGGCCAAGGGAGCCACACGCGGTGCCGCTCGTCGTGCTCTCACCTACAGCTTTGGCAGCATCTCGTTCGGTTCGCTCATTGTGGCCATCATCCAATTCTTGCGCCAGCTCTGCTCCGTGGCCCGCAACCAGGCAGCCGCCGACGGCAACATTGTGGGCCAAATCGGCTTCTGCATCCTGGGCTGCCTTATCAGCATCCTCAACTGGGCTGTAGAGTTTATCAACCGATATGCCTTCAGCTACATGGCCCTCTACGGCAAGAGCTACATCCAGAGCGCCAAAGCGACGTGGACAATGATCAAGAACCGCGGCATGGATGCGCTGGTCAACGAGTGCTTGACTGGGCCAGTCTTCACCATGGGGTCCACCTTCGTCGCCTACATCTGCGCGTTGTAAGTTTAAACTCCACCACCAACAAATCCATCGCGCATGCCCAATCTAACACTAACCCTTTTTTCAGCCTCGCATACCTCTATCTCGTCTTCACCGACCCGGCATATAACAGCAATGGCGAGTTCACTCCGGTCGTGGTGGCATACGCCTTCCTCATTGGCCTGCAGATGACCAACTGCTTCACGACGCCGCTGCAGAGTGGTATTGAGACCATCTTCGTGGCAGCCGCGTGGGATCCCGAGGTCATGATGCGCGAGCACCCGGAGCTATACCAAAACATGATCAGGGTGTACCCACAAGTGCAGCAGGCTATTCACGCCTGATTGTTATATCGGAGTTGATATATGTTCAGCGGCTGATTGCTTCATGTGGGCATGGCCAAGGCGTGTGGTCTAGATTTGGGGGAGCCTTCGGGCTATGCTCCACTTTGTTGGGTGAGCTTTCGTTGTATTTTTCCGAACGGAAATGGTTTGGTGAGTTATCCGGTGGAGGAGTAGGTGTTGGTTGTCGTTATCTGAGCTTTGCGGCAGAGATGGGACTTTTCTTTGTTTACCGTAGTAATGCTTTGTAATTCTAATTTCCTTTCTTCTGATGATTGTGCCGTGTCGTGACTCAGAGTACCATCATTCCATTCATCCCACCTCGGAAGTTCTCGCAAGTAGCGATTGCCCAAGGTCGCCAAGTCGTTTGCTCCTAGATAGCCGCTGTCTCCACTTAGTACAACACATGTCAGACAACGGTAGTGGTGAGTATTACATCTGTAACAATTGCCTCACATGCTTGGATAGTAGATTCGATAGCGTGAATCTCGCGGGCTATGCTGAAATGCTACCTCCTACCATGCTGTAGCTAGAATATGCTAGACATGACGGCCCAATTCCACCGAGTTCGTCGCCGAGAAGTCGTGGGGATAAGTGGATTCTCCCACGGGGCACTGCGGCGGCGACGATGACAAGGATCGTACGCAACGTCGGTGCATGAACGTTCTCGCGAAACGACTTGCAGAGTGTGAAGACGACCTCACTTACACTACACTACAGTCCTGATCTCTTTCTACCTGGCAAGCGCGATATACACTACAACGCAACGAGTCAAACAGCACCTTCAGAATGACGTGAAGGTGAAGCCTCGTCGTCAGCCGAAAAGTCTCTCATTATCGCCGATGGTCTCGCGCGCGCCAGATCAAGGCGGCGGTACGCAGTTCCATCCACGAATCGGCCCTCAGCGAATCATCGAGACGCGTGCGCACTGTTCGGCAGCGTATCCGAGTGCCCTCTCTCTCCGAACCTCACATGTTACATCAACCCGATAGTTCTGGCCTTCTGGCCTTCGGACCGCGTGCATGCGGATCGGGCATCACGATTATTGCCATGCGCATGCATCTTCTGCGGAAAGCGGTCCTTCCTGCCACTTCTATGGCATACGGGTTACACTTGCCTATGCTGTGACACCATCGTATAGTGTTATGCCATATTGAAAACGGCATCAGCTTCCACCGGCCCGTTTTCGCCTGTCGCTGTTTGCCTGTCTGGCTGGCTGGCTGGCTGTCTCTGCTCTGGCATATTTTGGAGGTGAAGTTTACTCGGTGCCAATAGTAATCCGGCTCAGTCGATAGGTACATCGTCAGCGTGACACTATTACGCCTCCTACCTAACTAACTGTCACTAACTGTAGAATGGTTCCCCGCGCTTAGGGTGCGTGAGTGACGTTGCCCCACCATGCATCGTACCTTCCTGCTGTACCTTGCCCAGGTCCTGCTTCCTTCCTTGCCGATCTGTTTCCGTGGCTTCCTTACCTATGTTGACCGCAGCAGGACAGCCTTCCTTCTTCTTCTAACCCTCCACTCCTCTTTTTCTCTCTCACTTCTTTCACACTTCTCCCCAACCACAACGCTTTCCGTCTCGCCCAGGTACTCACTCCCAGTCCACTTCTAATTCTCCAAGGTATGTTGGCAAACGACCCGACTTCCCATTGATATGCGCGATGCGACGGCAATGTCATTACACCGGTCTTTGGCTAACACCACCTCCAACACAGTCCCACCAATCCAACAAGACCCTCCGAGCCACTCCAAAATGGCAGGTCTGAAAGGCGTTCACTTCGGTGGTGGAAACATCGGCCGTGGCTTCGTCGCCGAATTCCTCCACAACTCCGGCTTCGAGGTTGTTTTCGTCGATGTCATGGACAACCTGATCGAGACCCTCCAGAAGACTCCCAGCTACGAGGTCACTGAGATTGGCGACGATGGCCAGAAGAAATTCACCATCGACAACTACCGCGCCCTCAACTCCAAGCACAGCATGAGCGAAGTCATCCACGAAATCGCCACTGCTGACGTTGTCACCTGTGCTGTCGGCCCAAACATTCTCAAGTTCATCGCCGAGCCCATTGCCAAGGGCATTGAGGCTCGCAAGGAGAAGGAAATGTCACCTCTCGCCGTCATTGCCTGCGAGAACGCCATTGGCGCCACCGACACTCTTCGCGGCTTCATCGAGGCCAAGATGTCCGACGAGACCAAGTCCAACATCTCTGGAAAGGCTCGCTTCGCCAACTCGGCCATTGACCGCATCGTTCCGGTACAGCCCGAGGGCTCTGGCATGAACGTCCTCATCGAGAAATTTTACGAGTGGTGCGTTGAGGAGACACCCTTCGACGGCAAGCCACCAGCGATCAAGGGTGTCCACTTTGTCAAGGACCTCCAGCCTTACATCGAGCGTAAGCTCTTCACTGTCAACACTGGCCACGCTACTGCTGCCTACTACGGTCACAACCGCGGGTTCAAGTACGTCCACGAGGTACTCGCTGACAAGGAGCTTCACGAGATTGTGCAAAACACCCTCAAAGAGACCGCTCACCTGATCTGCACAAAGCATGACCATATCGGCAAGGAGGAGCAGGAAGAATACGTCCAAGCCATCATCAAGCGCATCTCGAACCCAACCCTGAAGGATGTCGTCGAGCGTGTTGGCCGCGCCCCACTGCGCAAGCTCAGCCGCAACGAGCGCTTCATCGGACCGGCCGCACACCTAGCCGAGGCCGGTGAGAAGTACGACTGCCTCCTCGATGGCATGGAGATGGCCCTCCGTTTCCAGAACGTCGAAGGCGATGAAGAATCCGTCGAGCTCGCTAAGAAGCTCAAGGAGCTCGACGCCCCTACAGCTACCAAGGAGCTGACCGGCCTCGAGGAAGACCATCCTCTCTTCTCCGCCGTCGTGGAGAGGGTCAAAAAGGTGCAAGGTGAGAGTGCCTCCTAGCTGGAGTACCTCACTTCGGCCTTGCCTGACGCGCTCAGACTCGGACTCTCGCTGAAAGCCTAAAACCCAGATCGATCAGCGCCACGACAACAGCAACAAGAAGAACAAGCACCGCGAAAACTCGTTTCCTTACTTTGATGATTAGCATGATTTAACGATAATAGCATGGAGTTATGGGTGCCGATGGGACGAACAGAAGATGCACATTGCATGCATACGGGCACGGGAGATTCTGATTATCCTGGATTTATTTTGAGTATTGTTTATCTTACCCGTCGAGACTTTGTTCGATGGATGAGGAGTGGAAGTAAGATAGCTATTCGAATTATCCTATCTTCCCGAGTGTCTTTTGTGAACCTTCACTGTGTCTTGATTGATTTGAAGTGTCATTAACGGCACCATGAAGCCATGGAGGCCAGGAAATGGATTAGTACATGCTTGTCTTACGTCCGATCACATCATCATAGTCGACGACATTACATTTGAGTATAACATCTGCCAGTACATATTGGGAAACCGGAGAACGGAACGCGTAGGTCTTCACTCTTACTTATTCAATACAATCAACACGAATTAGAAGACGCGCCGTCATTCCCTCAGGTCCCCCTAACAGTGACTCCCAGTAAAGTCTGCTCATTGGGAGAGCTCGTGTGAATTGTAGATGAGATTAGTAGTACAAGTGAGGAGAAGTGACAAACAGAATGGTCGGTCGATCGGCTCTGATTGCTTGCGAAGACACAACCACTTTCATTCCCTCTTCATCCCTTCAAGCAGTGACCATGAAACATTTTTTTTTACTTACAAAGCCAACAAGAAAAAACCAGACCAAGAATACAACTCAAAAGTCCCTTCTTCACCAAAAGAGCCAAAGCCGAGCAAATCAATCAACAAGCAAATCCGAGTTCAAGAAAACATACCAGTCACCTCACCTCACCTCACCTCATCTCATCTCAACAGCCGGCCAGAACATCCTCTTCTTCCTCTCAACCTTCAGCTCGAAAATCCCCTCCTCACAAGCAGCCCAGACCGTCGACCCGTCGCCACTCACGGCCAAGCCCGCCGTCCGAACGCCCATCGAAGGCCCCGCGATGCCGCCCACTCGCATGCGGCGGAGGACAGCCTCGTAGCCGTCGGGGAAAGCTGCCGTGGCAGCCAGCCGCGAGATGGTGGCGGTCGCGTTGGCGCCCGTGGCGTAGGCGCTGGGCGGTTGGGTGCCGTCGGAGGCCAGGGCGCGCCAGCGGTCGCGTTGGTTTGCGAGGGTGCGGGCGCGGGCGCGCTCGGTGGCGAGTTCTGCGGCGAGTTCGGTGGCGATGCGAGGAGCGGAGGGGGAGGGGGAGGTTGCTGTGGATGTTGAGGCTGTTGCTGTTGTTCCGGCTGCTGCTGCTGCTGCTGCTGCTGGGGGTGTTGCCCGTGAGGAGGATTCGAAGAGCGGACCGCGGGTGAGGGATAGGGCGTTTTCGATTGTGCGCCAGGCGGTGTTTGAGGCTTCTGCTTCTCTGTTCGACGAAGCTGTAGGGCGGGAGCTGTTTGACGTTGAGGCTGATGCTGATGTTGGCGGTGAGAGAATGACAGAGGCGCGGCGGCGGGGGAGGCGTGGGGTTTGGTTTGTGCGTGTGGTAGAAGAGGATCCGCTCGTGGTGGTGTCGACGCTGCTTCTTGCATCGGTGCTTGGAGGATTGTGTCGGCTGGCGCCCCAGGACGCAGTATCGCCAGGGACTTGAATCGGCGCAAGTCGATGTTCCTCGCCTCCCTCGCCGGAAGGATCTGACCTAGGACTAGCGGTCATCCGCAGGAGTTCTGGGAAGGCGTCCGGCCAGCCCTCGACGCCACTCCTTGTAGTGGCGCTTTCTGGATTTGGCGTGCCGGAAGAGCTTGATCGGGTCCCACTACCGAAGATGTCTCCTGTCGTGTAATTGACATTTGTGGCAACGCCAGTGTGGCTCCTTGCTTCTTCTCGCTGCCTAGTAGTCCTAAGTGCGTCCAAGATCTCCTGTTCTTGAGACGTGAGCCCCCGCGGGTCGTCGTCAAGTGCAGCTCGAGAGCCAGACGTAGCTCGTGAAGTAGCTAGATCCTGCCGATGCTGTCGCTGCCTACGTCTAGCTTCGATGTATTCCGTAGCGAAATTCACAGCCGTGGTGCTATCACGCGCTTGAGCGTCACGGTACCGTCGCAGAAAGTCTCGCTCCAGCTGGTCCAAAGTTCGAGCGACCGATTCGGCAGAGTTATCCATTTCATCCTGAGGCAGATCCTCAAACTCGACCTTGGGTAAGCCCTCCTCCCTCGGGTCGAGAGTCACGATCTGCTTCCTCTTCAACCCGGTGCGTAGATCACCAATACACACCCTCCCTTGATCTTCCGCCCAGATAAGCAGGTCCCACGGATCTGGTGCAAAGAGCATGCTTCTTACAGCTCCTGGATGTGGTTGCGGGATGTCCGGTCGTGAGCCAGGCACGACTGCAACGATTGCCTCTTCGTCTTCGAGCTCTTCGTCGCCCAGAATGTCGAGATCCAAAACTGTGATATAGCCTCCTTCGGAACCCAAAGCAATAAGTCGCCCATTCGGACTCCATGCTGTTGTGAAATAGCCCAGTGTGGAGTCAGGCGCGCTTACATGTAGATTGACTACACTAGTGAGTTTCCAATCCACACTCCCGCTCGTGAGCCTGTTGTGAGGCTTTGGGATTTGCGGAGGCGTGTCCTTGATGAATCTGCGGAAAAAGTACGCCTGGTTCACATCGCCAACGGCCACCAGCATGGCCCCATCGGGCGAAATTGTCGCGTGGTTCATAGCGAATGGCAGGTCCAGTACGCACGTTTCTAGACGTTGTGGCAGGCTGTACACCCTCACAGTTTTATCGTTGTTCGTGAGCACCGCCACAATATCGTCCAGATGCGCATCCTCGTCTTGGATCCGGTGGATGGAGATCGAGTTTACTATTTCCTCGCCAATTCTCTCCACCTTCACAGTCGCGCCTCGTCTTGCAGTGCTGCTTCCGCCCAGGGAGCTGCCACTTGCCCAAGCTCCACCGATATCCAGCCGCGCATCCACCTCGTTGCTGCGAGGGCCACCATCAAGCTTGATTGCAGCAAAGTGACCCTCGTCTTCTCCACCAACGCACACCCAGCCGTATCCCGAAGCCGTACATCGTGCCTCGAAGGGCAGCGTAGCAATATGTCGGCGCTTCCTCGTAGCAGTGAATAGGCAGTAAACGTCGTGTCCAGAAGCGTAATACAAGCGATCGGGTTCTGGGGTGGAGATGTAGTGACGGAGTTGCCAGTGCCTACTCGCAAAAAAGCGCATCAGCGATAGCCCAACGCCAGCTTGTGAGCGACCGTCCGCTGGCCTCTCTCAAGCACCCTTGTCGCCGCCAACGGATCGGAGTAGTGGAGGGACTCACGATACGGGTATGCGCATTGGGTAGAACGATTTCTCTTTCGACACGAGGTCGTCCGCATCTGGATACCTGCGATCAAAGGGTCCCTCAGTCAGCCGAAGGATTCGTACTGCGACCAAGTACCTGTGGCAAGTGAAGCATACGGGTTGTTCTCTATCGCCATCTTTGCTCTTGCAACCGCTCCGGCGTGCGGCGTCGAGGTTGGAGTAGTGGCGACTTCGATCAAGTCTGGTAGTGAATCGGAGCCGGAGCCGAAAGCGTCGTCCTCGTTGTCGCGGGCGCTGCTATGGTCGTCGCGAAGGCGTATGGGTGAAGGAAGTATGTGCGTAGAAGTAGCCGGTAGCGTAAAGTGGCGGTGGCTAAGTAAGAAAACAAGAGTTCAGCAGTCCGTCAAAGGTCGCTTGACAGTGTGGGTGGAGGTGGAGAGAAGGTGGAAGGTCGGCGCGAGTGGAGTAGAGTTGGTTAGTGAGACGTGGGGGATTGAAGCGAGGGAGAAGTCTGGTTCGGATGATGTAGTAAATGATGGGAGTCTGAAGTAAGGAAACCAAAAGTGGTCGTGAATAAGTAACAAAGGCAAGGCAAGGCAAGGGTAGGTAGACAAGGTCATCTTCTGGCAGCTCACGACACCGACGTAATCCGGGGAAGATCATTATGTGGGGCTCGTATCTCGTGCTCATGCTGGTATACCGTAAAGTGCATAGGCATGTTTAGTATTTTCGAGCAACGGAGCTTGTGGGCGTGAATATCAATCTTCTCGGTCAACACAATCCAGAGGACAAGTCCAATAGCACCTCCCTTTCAGTGTGGAAACGACGAATCACCTGCAAGCTCTGACCATGACGAAACAAATCACATTGGCAAGCTTCATGATTTCTGCATGTCTAATACTCTCAGCTCAAATGCTTTTCATCCCCCCCGTAGACCTGCAAGTACCACCACATCGTAGACGCCTTAAACGCCTTTTGTTCGTAGAATATGTCCGTCTATGCCTCATCCGTCTCGGCTTCGATCAGAGGCTCTTTGATCTCCTCTTCCTCAGGGCTAGCCGCACCCTCTGCCTCCTCCTCCTCCTCCTCCTCATCATCATCATCATCATCAACGTTGATCAGACTTGCTTGGCCATGGCCCTCCTTCTCCAAGCGCAGCGACTCCTCCCACTCGGGGAACATGTCATCCTCGCCGGGAACGCCAAGCAGACGCGCAACTTTGCCCTTACCAGCGGTGTCGAGCTCCTTCTTCCATTGTGCCACGATTTCGGGGCAGCGTGAAGGCTTGTATGTTTGCGCGAAAAGCACTGCTTCGGCGACACGGTGGGTGTCAAGCAGGAGGTCGATGCAGCCGTCGACATCACTGAGCTGCCAGAGCGCTGTGAAGGCGATGTTGTGGAGGCCCGCATCCTTGGCTTCTGAGGCCAACTCGCGAAGACCAGTAGCATCTGCTGATGAGGTGTAAAGCAGCAGCAGCGACGAAAGATCACGGGCATGCTTGAAGCACTCCACGGCAAGCGCAAGGTCCCATGAAGTGAGAGCGGCGTCGCCAACAGTCTTCCACTTGTGCTCGACGTCGGCCTCGCGGGCGAGCTGCAAAGCAATTTGCAATTGACCGAGACCGAGAGCAAGCTCGAAACGGTGCTCAGAATCAGTGGCGATCTCAAGAGCTTGGTCTTTGTAGCCCTGGCCTTCGAGGAAGCGGGCGATCTTGTTCTTTTGTTCTTCGGGAATGTCGGGCAGCATCTCGTTGGCGGCATCGAGATCGCCACGGAGCACCAGAGTCTGGTATTCGATGACACCGAGCGAAAGGGCGAAAGATGTGACGGCAACATCCTTGTCGCAGACGTAAATACGGCCGTCTCGGGGCAGATAGCCGAGAACGTATGTGGGCTGGTCGAAGTGAGAGATGGTGTATACCTGGTCACCAACAATGTAGTTGAGGCGGTTGGGCGCGTTTGTGTAGACGAAGCAGTCGCCAACCCATTGACCAGTGCGGACGCTGTAAAGACACGTTAGTGAAGTTCCAATAATCCCAAGATGTTCATCGATCTTACCTCTCATTGATCTCGCACACAACCTCGAAAGCCTCTTCAGCACCATCCTCGTCCAGAGTGCCGGCCTGCAGGGCAGCGATGTACTGATCTCTTGAATAGCGCAGGACATAGAATGTGTCCTCACATGCCAGACAGACGAGCTCGCCAGATTCTGACCAGAAGACGCTCCTGGGCTCAACTTCGATCCTGCGGACAAGTTTGCCAGTCTCCCAGTCGAAGAAGCCGATACCACCTTGACCCTTCACACCGAGCAAGTTGCCACCAGACAGACCCTCCGCGGTGAAGCCAATGTTGACTGTGCCGTCGCCGCCCTTGGGCTTGAAGTTGCGGAAGATCTTGACACTGTACTGCGACTCTCTGATGGCGTAATCCTTGTCGTTCTCCTTGGATGCCCATGCAAAGTCCAATGCTGCACCGAATGCTTGGTTACGGAGGGCAAGTGCAGTGTAGATGATGTACTCGCCGTCACCGCAGACTGCCACAAATCGACCGTTGGGGCTGTGAAGAAGTGTTTGAGGGTAGAGCTCAGTCGATCCAAGGTCCTTGGAGGGAAGTGTGATCGCCTCGCCATCCTTCAAAGACTTGTCGCCACCTTTGATGACCGTTGTCAAGATCTCGGAGTGACGTGCCCAGATGACCTTTCCTGAACCATCCATGCTGACAGCGGGCTCCTCGCGACCCATCTTCACGACAACCGCACCATCGTCGAAACCCATTGCAATCCCCTGCCTACCGCGCTGGTACGAAACACACCATGCGCGCTCGAGACCATAGCTGAGTGTCTGCTCCAAACGGTAGGTGTTGGCGTGCCAGATCTTGATCGTGCCATCCTCAGATCCAGAGATAATCACGGGTAGCTCGGGGTGGTAGCATGCAAAGGATACGTTGCTTGAGTGACCTTCCAATGTCGCGATCAAAGCCTTTGTCGTGTAGTCCCAAATCTTGACAGTGCGGTCGTCCGAAGTGGTCAGAATGTATGGCTTGTCCGACTGAGGGTAGTAATCCACGTAGTTCACGCCCTTGGTCTCGTGTGCCTCGAGGGTGAAATTGGGTGTTCCTGAACCGAGATTCCAGATCTTGACTGTCCTGTCCAAACATGCCGATGCGAATGTGTTTGTGTCCTTTGGGTTGATCGCAAGACCCATGACATAGTGGCTGTGTCCCTCGAATACCTGCACGCACTTCCAACCCCTCTCCCAATCCCAAAGCTTGATGGTCATGTCATCACTAGCGGTCAACACAAAAGGCTGAGTAGGGTGCACCACGATCGCGCGGATGTAGTCGGGGTGTGCCTCGAAGGAGGTGATCTTTTCGCTCGTGTTGTAATTGTAGACCCGTAGCTGGAAGTCATCGCTACCGCAAACGATCCAGTTCTTGCGCGCAATGAATCGGCCGGCTCGAACAGGGACGTCGGTGAGCTCAAAAGTCTTGATGATCGACTGTGTTTCGTAGGACCAGATGTAGACGTGGCCGCTGTAGAGGGTGGTGAGGATCTCGTTGGCGGTCAGTATGCGCTTGGTGAGATGGAAGCGGATGGTGGCTCACCCATGGCTCTGTAGGGTGGAAGTCAATGCCCTTGACTCTTTCACTGCGGGCAAAGAGTTGCCTCTGAACATCAAGAGCAACGTTAGCCGGCATTCTGGCAGGTGATGCTTAAGGGATATCTTGCCTTGACGTCGAGTCTCATGTTGGGTGAGCGACTCTCGCCGAGCTGGCACGCAAGGGGCTTGTGCGGGTGTAACAATCGGGTGGAGAGTAAGGGAAGAGAAGGGCGACGAGACTGCGGCGAAACACGTGAGGAATTGGTTAAAGCGAGGTTGTTTGTATGGAACTGTACAGTATTGATCGTAGTTGTATCCCCGAATTCACAAGCATCCAGCTGTTACCAGAGACCCTCTTCCAACTGCCTGCCCCGTTCCTGCCTGAGGCAGAACATATATCAAAGTCTACCTAGTGGCCAAATCCGGAGTAAACAAATGGGGTTGATGGCAAACAAAGAATTCGAGCTACAACACCGCACATCTTTGGCAAGTCGTTCGGTGCAGCAAACGAGTCGCAAGCCCTCCTGCGATGGAGCCAATCGCATACCACTGAAATTATGCCGCGAATTGTCCGTCGCCGACCGCTCCTCGAGCGCATAAAGGCCTATCTCGATCCTCTGGACTTTCTGCTTTACCTTTCCGAAGAGCTCAATGACGATGCGTATGAGGAACTTCTGAACACCTGGGCGACTCCCATTGGCATAGCTCTCAATGCCGTCTTCATCATAGCCAGGGGTGCGAGCAAGTCTGGCGAGGCCAACGATCTGTTCGCTGACGATGCTTTTGCGGGAAGTAAGGGGAGCGGTTGGTTCGCATGGATGGTGAGTATCCTGTAATGCTTTTCTTACATGCTATCGTATCCTGCATAATCCAATTCTGACACTCACTGTAGACAACCTTCCTCGTCCATGCCCTGACCATCCTCTGCTGCCTCAATGCTTTCTACACTTTCTTCCGCAAACGGCACTACCGCCTCTTCGAGCAACCCGTCGACCTTCCTCCAAACACGCCTTCAGCCCAGCGCGTACGTGTCGACAGCTCGCCTGCGTCTTCTTATTCACCGATGAGCTACATCAAGAACGCTATTTCTGCCGCCACTCCTTCTTCTCGCGCTTACCCTGACCCCGAGAGAGAAGTCTGGGAGGTTTCCGTCTGGGATCCGAAGCCGTTCCACCTGACCGCTTTCACCTTCTTCTCGCCTGGCCACGTGTTGCTTTACTACGCCTTACTACCAACAGCACTTTCAGACCCCAGGCCCTCCGTTACTATCGCACAGGCTGTCATCTTCGGCGCCGTCCTCTCCCTACAGCTGGGATTCATGAGGACATCCTTCACCCAGCAGACCAAGGACTTGGCCCTCATTCACGGCGAGGTCATGAATGAATACGACACCAAATTCGTACATCCATTCCTGACACGACCCGTCCGCGACGTTGGCACTCAATGTCGCGAGAGCGCTTGGACACCACGCGGTACCAGAGTCCGTGAAGTGGACGTCTATACGCCGACCACCATCATCAACAGAGGATTCAAAACCAACCCGAACCCGAACTACGCCAGTCAGTACGACCCCGACGATCTCGCCCATAAACCCGAACCCCGCCACGAGCCACGCCAAAGCATGCCGCCGCGAAGCACCACCATGCCTTCCGTGGCCACCCCCAAGAACTACGTCAGCAGCTACACGCAACATTCGACAGTGCAGCCTTCATCCGACTACTCTTCCCCGCTGAAGCCCCTCCACGAACGGCAACGCCAGGTTCCCAGCAGCGCCATCAGAGGCGACGGAGGAAATTTGGGCGTCTACAGCCACGCCAACAGTCCGCTCCGGAAAGCGACTAGTAGTAGCTATCTCCAGAGCGGTATCGATGCTGTCAGGAGGGGCAGCCCGCTGAAGCGCATGAGCACTGCGGACGTTGTAGCCGCTGCTGTCACTGGAACCGGCGACGCTGCTAGGGATGCACGCAGAAGGCAGACTGGGAGATTCTAAAGCTGATTGTATGATACGGTATGATACGTGTATTTTAATTCAAGCAGCCACTGCTCTAGGCCAATTCACATACCCCCTTTCATGCAGGGTGCAGCAAAGTTAAGCAGATAAGTCACTCCAGAGATGATTAGACATGTGGTATAAACGGAGGCTAGTTGCTTTTGTACCTGTTCACGGTTCTGTAGGAAGCTGGTAGACCAGGCATGAGGTGAAGGCATATCGTCGCCGACTACTAATTCCTTCTCTCCCTCAGCTTGCTTTTTGCGCAAGCCCGTGCCTTATTACATCACGAATACTACCACTACGAAGTCTGACCTTCAATTCCCGATCACGCGCACTTCCCGACAACAGCACAACGACAACAAAAGCACAAACCGAAGAGCAAGCAAAAGAACGGGCTAAAAGATCGGCCACTGCCAAAGTCGCGTCTTACAACCACCAATTCGCGTATTCACTTATGGACTCCGAACCTTCCTCACCAACACAATAACACCAAAAAGATAGATAGGATGTGACTGAATTGAACAAAAGCATAGCCATGAGGCACAAAAGAACGGGCCGAACCAGGAATCGAACCAGGGACCTCGCCCATACTCAGGGAGTCTGTTAAACTCCCGGGTATGTACCCGAAGGGCGAATTATACCACTAAACCATCCGGCCAGTTGTTATGGTTGACGCTAGTGCTTGCAATCAATAGATAATTTTCGGAACAATGACCCCACCTCAGCTGGGCAGCAGTCTAACCATCTTCACGAGTAAACGAACTTGCTCCCAAGGATCTTTCTTCGCAATTGTCGTCCTCTCATGGAAGCGAAATAGCGTGTGTCGTTGTACGACCTCGATAACGATTCGTTGCGAGGAGCGATTCGCTCGTGAGGACGTCTAGCAAATGAAGAACATGAGGCTAGCGAGTCGAAAATATCACTCGAGTACGCTCCCAGCAGAATCCTTATCTCTGGGAACCATATCGTTGAGGCTTAAAATACAGGTATCGAGACGAGTCAACGATGCATGTACCCGCGGACGGACAACGCGCATGTGCACCGTCATGAATGAACGATGTGGCCCCGCGGGAAAATCAATCGACGTCACCAACCCATCAAGGCGGCTATAACTTCATCCACACATTGGTAATCAGCTGCATTGAACGTATACTTAAGAAAGACGCGATACGACAAGATAGGAAAGCTGTCAACGTAAGACGAATACTAGAATCAAATATGGCGCCTAAGATCTTCCTGTAGGTTGAGGTTACACAAAGAAGAAGGGACTACCGACTAACGGATCGAAAGCACTGGCGTGACCGGCTACATCGCTGGAGACGCTCTCTACGCTCTGAACGAGAAGCACCCCGACTACGAATACTCGGCGCTCGTCCGCACTCAGGAGAAGGCAGACATTGTTAAGAAGGCCTTCCCTAATGTCCGTATTGTGCTTGGTGGCAATGACGATTCGGAGCTCATCAAGGAGGAGGCTGCCAAAGCTGATGTCGTTCTGCGTAAATCGCCCAAACATTATTCTCATCCAATTCCGAAAGACTAACTTGCAAAACAGACGCCGCCGACGCCTCTGACCACGAGGGTGCCGCCAAAGCCATCGCCGAGGGCATTCGAACCGGCCACACTAAGGAGAAGCCCGGCTACTGGCTGCACACCGGAGGCACTGGTATCTTGACCTGGGAAGACAGCGAGAACGACAGGCTTGGCGAGTGGTCCGACAAGGAATACAACGACTGGACCGGCGTGGACGAGCTCACCAACCTGCCGGACTCGGCTTTCCACCGCAATGTTGACAAGGTCGTGCTCGAGGCTGGCATGAAGCATGGCGATGTGATCAAGACTAACATCGTCTGCCCGCCGACCATCTACGGTAGGTTCCCACAACAGCGTCGTTATGGCGATTGACAGAATCTAACTTGTTACTGCCAGGAAACGGACGCGGCCCCGTCAACACACGAGGCCGCCAAGTCTACGAGCTCGCCAAGCTCGTCCTCACCGGCCAATACGTCCCCATCATCGGCCCCGGCAAAGCGCGCTGGAACCACATCCACGTCGCTGACCTGGCCGACGTCTACGTGCTGCTCGTCGAGGCCGCGGTAGCAGGCAGCACCGACGCCGAGCTCTGGGGCGCCAAGGGGTACACTCTGACCGAGCGTGGCGAGCACATCTGGGGCGATCTTTCACGCAAGGTCGGCGAGAAGGCTGTCGAGCTTGGCTACCTGAAGGACCCTCAGGAGAAGGCTTTGGAGAAGGATGCTGCTCTTGATCAGGCTGGGTTTGAGGCTATTAGTTGGGGCTTGAACTCGAGGGGTAAGGCGGAGAGGGCGAACAAGGTCCTTGGGTGGAAGCCGACTAGGTGCTCGATTGAGGAAGAGGTGCCGGAGATCCTCAAGGCGGAGCACGCGAGGCTGCAGAAGTAGATGAGTGAAAGTGGCTGGGCCATCGATCGTCAATGGAAATGCTTCATGATTTTTAACCAATTACTCAATCCTCTCATTGAACCAACGCAGACTTGGAAACCGTACAGTTCAGGACTCTGTGACAAGATCGGGGGACGATGAGGCAAGAGACCCCCCGTGGTGAATTCTGCAAAAAAAGAATGTAAAAAAATCAATGGAAGCAGCTGAGCACCAGACTATAGGACGAAGCCAGGGGACAATGAGACAAGGGTGACCCACAGGATCCCGAATAAGTAGTACAGGGGTGTATCGATGGTTCACATTGTTCGTATTCACATGACACTGCAAGCTGGTTCGTCCGCTCTGCCTCCTCTGGAAGTTGTGGTCATGGCCGCAGTCTTTGCGATATCTTCGATCACCGCTCTGCAAAGCTGTGTAAAAATAATGTTAGCGTGGTTTGAAGCCCATTGATGATACAAAATTCCTACCTCCCCAGTAATTGCACTACACTCGCAATAACGATCACACCGCATCCCTTGCGCTACTTTGAGAGCTTCCTCTGGATATACAAAGGTTCGGCCGTGAAGTGGCTGCTGGTCGTCAGGGTCGGTGCCATTCACAGCTGGTCTGACAGATCCACCGTAGTCCTCTTGGCTGCGGACATCTCGCTTTAGGCCAAGTAAGATGACAGGCAATGTGTCGTCGTCATTGAAATGTTTTTCTACGAGGGGCTTCCAGAAGGTGCGCACGTTGCTCAGAGATTCCGGATTCGAGATTGAGTAACACATTACAACCACTGCTGGCCGAAGGAGGGTATAGTGTTGTGGAGATGCCGTGTCGTAGAACTCGAAGCGATATGGTCTGTTGTACATGCGTATGTCGAAGGGAAAGGGCTGGTCTAGGTCTCGAAGAACGGGGAGGGAATTGGTAGATGAATGACCATGGGTTCCCATGGTCAGGCGACTGAGGGCAGCTCAGCATGGGGAAGCAGAGGATGAAGAAAGATCTGGCGTAAGACTGCAACGATAGACGTACGATAGGAATGCCGATTTACCCACGTCAGCATCACCGAGTAAAAGGATGGGGACGACGGGGGTGTCGAGAGTGGCGTTGGCCATGGTTGTGGGCCCGAAAGAGTGGTAGTTGGGAGTATGTCTGTCGTTCAGAGGGAGACAGTTCGAAAGACTTCATCCATCTGTAGACTCGACACGACACGGCACTACCTGGGCCAAGTGAGGGAATGTAAGTGACAGGCAAGGTAAGGCCGATAAGATAAGGCAAGGCACAGGCACCGTCATGTCACTCCCCGCGCTCGCACGGGCCGCAATGAAGATGACCACTTTTTCCGGGTGCTACAATCTCTGGTGAGCCTTTGTATCCTTGACCTTCACCATGCCAGACTTTCAAATACACAGACAACCCCGAACACACACCCACTCGGCACTGGCACCGGCCACCACCAGAGCCTGGTTTTCTATTATCTCGCAGCTCCCGCCCTAGACCACTGACTCCCTCCGGCAGTCTCTGACCAAAAGTCAAAGCTCCAATCCACCAACCAACCTCTAGAGACACTGCGACTCGCCCGCTGAACCGAATCTCCAATTTCGACTCGACACAACACTCGCACACGCAGCAAACATGGTGCGCAACATTGTTATCTTCGGTGGCTCCTCCCACCCGCAGCTCACCGACAACATCTGCGCCCACCTCGGCATCCCGTCTGCCAACATCGAATTGAAGAAGTTCGCCAATGGAGAGACTCGGGTCGAGATCGGCGACAGCGTTCGCGACAAGGATGTCTACATTGTCCAGTCTGGCGGCGGCAAGGTCAACGACCACCTCATGGAACTCCTCATCACCCTGAGCGCATGCAAGACCGCGAGCGCAAGGCGAGTCACCGCAGTGCTGCCCCTCTTCCCATACTCGCGACAGAGCGATTTGCCTTACAACAAGGTCGGCGCGCCGCTGGCGAGGATGCCCACCAAGATCGACGGAGACTCGGCCTACACCTTCAACTCGAGACCGGCGAGCCCTTACCCCGGCGGTCCGGAGAGCCAGGGAGTGAGCAATGGTAGCGGCGCAACTTCACTTGCAAAGCAATTGACCAACCTTTCGCTGCAGAAGAGCACAGGTCCCAAGCGGAAAGACACATTGGATAGCAACCAGTCTGATACCTCCGGTGCTGACTCTGTCGCCGAGAACAATGCGCACGCCGTTACCAGCAACCCTGCCCCAGCCGTCGCAAGCCAGCCGGCTGGCCCGCCTCAAATGGCCGTCCAGCGCGGATACAAGATGTGGGTGGCTCAGGCTGGTACTCTCGTCGCCGACCTCCTTACCTGCGCTGGCGCAGACCACGTCATCACCATGGACCTGCACGACCCTCAATACCAGGGCTTCTTCGACATCCCTGTTGACAACCTCTACGGTAGGCACATGCTGAAGAAGTACATTCAGCAGCATATCATCCCCAAGCATGGAGGTGCCGACAACTGCGTGATCGTCAGCCCGGACGCTGGCGGCGCAAAGCGTGCGACAAACATTGCAGACGCATTGGGCGCAGACTTCGCTCTCATCCACAAGGTAAGCTGATAATGAACATGAGGCGAGGTCCCTCCGTCTAACACAATTTAGGAACGCCGCCCCACGCAAGTTTCAGACCGTCAAAACGCGACTATGTTGCTCGTCGGAGAAGTGCGCGGCCGCACTGCCATCCTCGTCGATGACCTGGCTGATACTTCCAACACTATCACACGCGCTGCCAAGCTCCTGAAGAAGGAGGGCGCCCAGACTGTGTACGCACTCGTCACACACGGCGTGTTCTCTGGCGATGCCGTTGAGCGCATCAACGCCAGCGCCATCGACAAGGTCATCACTACCAACTCCGTTCCCCAACAGGAACATCTGGCGGCATGCCCCAAGCTCGAAGTCTTGGAGATTGGCAACGTGTTCGCCGAAGCCATTCGCAGGGTGCACCACGGTGAAAGTATCAGCGTGCTCTTCCAGTATGACTGAAGATGTCTACTCTGTTGAGATGGTCAGACGATAGATTTGGGGATAGTGGATGGGTTGGCTCGCAAAGCGATTGATAAAACACCGCGAAGGGGATCATGACGGCTTCTGATTTGACGACCCTTTTTGTTTTGAGGTTTCGTACAAACATACACCACCGGGTGTTTTGAAAAATCAAAAAAGCTCCCACGAGCCGTGTGATAGCGCACGTGGAATACAGGTAGGGGAGGGCCGCAAACATAGCGAGCAATTGACGCCAATTATTCAAAGTACTGTATATGTATCCCATAATTCTCACTGCGGGCTGTATGTTGTATGGCATGCGGTAGGCACCTCGGCGGTTCCCGTCTTGATGAGATGGAAGCAACGGAAGCCAGGAGTCAAGATCACAACTCACGACACGCTAGACGACGCCTAGAACAAAGGTGATGTTATCGAAGAAGTCCTCCTTTCCGCACTCGCATCTGCCGTCCGCAAGGCTGTTTGATGTCAAATAGAAGATCCTCCACTTCCCGGCCATTCCCCAAGCCCTCTTCTCCCCCTCATCCCAAGCCGCTCCTCCACAGCTACTTGCAATATCGCACACTGTCATGTCCTTGTATACCAATGACTTTGCCTGAACTCGGATATTCGTGACTGGTGGAAACCATCGACTTCGCTTCTTGACTTTGGAGTGGCGTGTTGGCGTGGCCACCACGTGGACCTCGGATATGTTCTGCAATACCACGAGGTAGGGCAAAGTACATGGCCACTACATAAGACATGGCGACATGTCCTGTCCTGTCTGGAACCGGGAACCTCCTCAGACTCCATAACTATCCAACATGGTCGTCCTCAAATCATTGACGGCAGCAGCAGCGGCCATCCTTTCGCTCTCTTCCTTCGCCACCGCATCCCCGAAGCCGAAGAAGCCATACTTCTACAATGGCTTCGACCTTTCCTCGTTGAAGATTCAAGAGGATGGCGGCTTCATCTACAAGGACACCGCCCGCAACAATGCCACACGCCCGGTTGAAGACATCCTCGGTGATGCCGGCATGAACACCGTCCGCCTTCGTCTGTGGGTCAATCCGACAGTCCCCTACGACGGCGGCTACTACGAGACGTACGATCTGGAGTACACGCTCGGTCTGGCCAAGCGTTTCTCGGCCAAAGGCTACAAGATCTACCTTGACTACCGTAAGCGCCACTTCGACGTACACATCATGTTCCAACCGCTTCCTGACCAGCAACAGATTTCAGCGACTACTGGGCCGATCCTCAGAAGCAGTGGCAGCCCGCTGCCTGGCCTACGACGCTGAAGCCTCTGGCTTCCAGTCTCCGCCACTACGTCTCATCGACCATGCAAACATTCTCCGACGCCGGCGTGGATCTCGCGCTTGTCAGCTTGGGCAACGAGATCCGCAATGGGATGATCTGGCCTCTCGGCCGCGTGAGCGTCGATCTCGAGCCCCAGCGTGCCCGCACAGCCAACTTCACCGGTCTCGCAACCCTCTACGCCGCGGCACGCGAAGGTGTTCGCGACGCAGTGGCAGCTGGCGTGCACTCACCTCAAGTCATGATCCACATCGACAACGGGTACAATCTCACCACGCAGCAGAGGTGGTTCGAAGCGTTGACCGCCACCGGCAAAGTGAAGACTAGGGATTGGGATGTGATCGGCTTGAGCTTCTATCCTTTCTACGGCACCGGGGCGACGCTGAAGAACTTGAAGGACACGATGACTTGGCTGGCGAAGAAGTACTCGAAGCCGATTCACGTTGTCGAGACTGACTGGCCGGCTATCTGCACCGGAGAGGACGCGCCGACTTTGAGCGAGCCTAGCATCCCGGCTTCCGTCGAGGGACAGTTGGAATGGGGCCGTAAGGTCTTGAAGATTGTGAAGGGGTTGCCGAATGGTCTTGGACAGGGCATCAAGTGAGTGATTACCGTTTTCTTACTTGTCGATCTCCGGGAGCTTGTAGAAAGGTCTACTCGGATGCCAGACGGTTGCATGACCAATCACCGGAATATCAACTAACACATCTTCCAGCTACTGGGAACCGGCGTGGCTTAATAACACCGGACTCGGCTCAGCTTGCCAGGATGCGATCCTCTTCGAGCCTGACTGGAGTCACTACCCGAACGTCACCGCTTATTCGAGGAAGAGCGTCAATTTGTTCAACCCTTAAGTAAGTTCAGTTGGCTCGATGGTATCGATCTATTTAATTTATCATATTGGTCAGTCGATCGATTGAAGTAGACAGCCAGTCGCTTTGTTTGCTCACGTAAGATCGCAAACAACACTCTTGAAGACATCTCACTTGGCTCTGTTCGAAGAGATTCATCGCCACTGTTATCGATCTCACAATCAAACCTCGAGAGGCAACATGGAATACAACCTGACCCGTATTATCCTCAACAACAAGTTCTAGATCTACTCTTTATATCAAAGAACAAATCTCGAAAAGCGTGAGCTCGTGTATTAATCTATATCATCGATCGTGACCAGCGAAACCCGGGAAAGCAACAGAATAGACCTCGCTTCCCAACTCCAACCAGGAGTCCCAGAAGAACTGGCCTTGAACACAACAAACAAAGAACCAGAAACCTCATCAATTCTTCACCCTCGGCATCCTCTGCTCAGCCTGCCGATACCCCTCCCCGAAAGCCTTATACCACTTATCAACCAACTCCCGCCCCATCTTCCCCGCCGTTACAACCTCCTTATCCGCCTCCAACTCCGCCGCGATCCCCTCAATAAACTCCTCAACAGTAAGCGCGTCCGCGCCCTTGTGCTTCTTATTGTCGTCCGGGTTCTCGCGCTCGCGATGCAAATCCGTCCCCACCGAAGGCGGGACAATCTCCACGACGCGCACGTCCGTGCGATCGCGCGCCAGCTGCGAGCGCAAGTTCATCGTCCAGCAGTGCAGCCAGGCCTTGGAGCCGTTGTAGACGGGGTTGATGATGCTGAAGGGACTGAGGCCCAGGACCGACGAGACGTTCATGATGACGGCCGCGTGGCCGGCCGCCGAGTGCGATTTCAGGTGCGGCAGCAGGTGCATGGTCAGGTGCATGGGGCCCATGACGTTAGTGTTTAGTTCGACGTCTGCTTTTGCGAGGAACTCTTCTGCGTTCATCTTGTTGACGTCGAGGGGGCGTTGGACGCCGGCGTTGTTGATCAGGCAGTCGAGCTCGGGGTGTTGGCGGGTGATTTTTTGCGAGAATTCCTCGAGCGAGTAGATGTCGGAGGTGTCGAGGACGTAGTAAGGGAGTGGCTCATCGTTGCTGCCGAGTTCTTGGGCCGTTTTTTGGAGGTTGGACTCGGTGCGGCCGGCGATGATTACTTTTTTGCCCTTGGAGAGGAGGTATTCGGCTAGAGCGCGACCGATGCCACCGGCACCGCCTGTTATTAATGCGCATTTGAAGTCGAGGACTTTGTATCTCCCGTCGGGCTGTTGTGATGGAGGCATGGTTTCAAGGGTGAAAGGTTGGTCGAATGATTGTAACGATTATCAGTTTGTTCTACTATACAAAAAGAAAGGCTACACTTCGCGGACGTTCCGTCCGAAAGGGCATGTGAAACATTTTTAAACCGCCCTTCAAGCTTTCTGGCCGCGGTACGCTACTCGCGATGCAGACCTTTCGTTCAAAAAAGTAGGTAGGTTGTAGGGGGAAAGGGAGGACATACGTCTGTATGACATCCGAAGATGGACGATGCTTTGTGGTCTTGCATCATTTCTCGCCGTGTTTCTGGGCAAAAGTGGGCCCGCGTGATCCGAACGTGAATCGCATCCCGATTGCCCGAGCCGATGGAAGACTATTCTTACGATCAGTGTTTGTGGTTGACTGTCTTGAGGTCGGATCTACCGTGGCATCGGAAGTGCCAATCTCCTCGTTGATCAAATGGATCGCCTGTGGTCAAGGACGATGTTGCGAATCATGCGACCGAGTCAACGACAACAACGAAAGCTACCTACCTAGTTCACGCAAGACGCCAAAGTTCGTGAAGAAGAAACAAGAACTTAACGGGATCGTCGAAGACAATGCGTTGGGATGTTGCCCAGTTCTGATAGAGCATCAGCCCCTGCGGCCTCTTGTAACAATTCGCACCCTCCTTCAAGCACGATCACGTCGACAATCTGCAGGAACTTTAGCGCTGAAGTCGGATATACCACGGCATCCTACGATGAACTAAAGTAAACCACGGCTCCACTGCGAAGTGTAATCGGTACGTCTAAGTCAACAACATTCACGAAAGCGACTTCAAATGGGGCATGAACCTGGTAGAAAACGATGGTTGCACGCCAGAAAAGTACATTGCAATCTATGAACACTTTCAAGACTCTTTTGTCGAGTCCGTAACCCATTCATTCATGTGAGACTCCAGATTATAACCCCAAACGCCAACGCACGCTGATGCCAGAGAGAGTGGACAAAAAGCTCGTAAATTCCTTTAACGACTCCTGTGAGTGCCGTTGCCACGCTTACCAGCAAGCAGCCACTTGGCCTTACTGGCAGTCTCTCTGTGATCGGCGTCACCCTGCCTGGCCATGCGGTTACGCTGGCGCTGGACGAGCTTGGCGAGCTTGGCGGCCTTCTCCTTGGACTTGCCATCGGTAATACCCATTTCGTTGCGGTTTGACGTTTGCGTTCTGGTTGCAACGCGGGATTTGCTGCGCAGGCGCTCTTCGGCGGTAGCGTCGACGTCCATGGCGGAGTCCTCGGTGGCGGCGCGGCTGCGAGAAGGCGCCCTCGAAGGACGAGTGGCGTTGCGTGCCCGCTCCTCGATCTTGGAGGTGTCGTAGCCGGCGTCCTCGAGGCCCTCGGTCATTGTGTTCAGGTCGACGTTCTTCTTGTTTCTGGGGATGATGGCCTTGTTCTTCAAGCTCTTTCTCATCTTGTTGGCGTTCCTGATCAGTTGTCTCTTCTCGCGAATGAGATCGGCCTTGTACTTGATGTCCTCTACGTCTGCGTCTTCCAGCTCCTCTTCTTCGTCGTAGTAACCCTCCTCTGCAAGTCGGGACTCCTCCTCCTCGAGGGCGGCGAGCTTCGAATCGATCTCCGGGTCGATGAAATCGTACACGTTCTTGCCTTCGAAGTATTCGGGGATGCGGTCGTTCTTCCATTCGTCGTTCTCCAACAGGTAGTTGTCGCGGAGGTTGATGTTGAAGACACCAGCACCACCCTCTTCCTCCTCGATGTCGCGCATGAGCTTGGGACGGTTGGGGTCGTCCTTGTCGTACTTTTTCCTCTCCTTGACACCAACGGGAATGAAGGTCTCTCTGGTAACGCCACCAATCGGCTGAGCAACGTGGATTCTCTTGAGAACGTCGCCGAGACGGCCAGTCACCTCGCCAGAGGCGTTGGTACCAGTCTTCAACTTGGCAGCGTTCCTCTCCGCCAGCAGACGGTCGCAAGCAGCGTTCCTGACGTTCATCAGACCCTCCATGGTCGCGCAAGAAGTCTGGAGCAGCTCTACGTTGTTCATGTTGACCAGCTCCTGCAGCTCAGCCTGTGTCGACTCTTCCAGATCCTCAGGCCTGGTCACATCGATCTTGTTGATGACAATGAAGACCAGCTTGTTCGCGAAAAGAGGCTTGATGGAGCGGAAGAGAGCCATCTGTGCGTGCACACTGTATCCACACTGCTCGCTGAGATCCATAAAGTACATGATCGCACTCCTCAAGTGAGCAATAGCGGTGATAGACTGCATTTCAATGGTGTTCATCTCTTCAAGCGGGTGGTCCAAGATACCGGGAGTGTCGATGGCCTGGAAACGCAGCATCTTGTAGTCGAAGTGGCCAACGAACAAACTCTTGGTGGTGAAGGCGTACGGCTGCACGTCAACGTCGGCACGGGAGATGTTCTTGAGGAAAGACGACTTTCCGACGTTGGGGTATCCGCAGATGAGGAGAGTGCGGGTGTTGGGGTCGATCGAGGGCAGACGGCCCAAGTGCTGCCTGACCTGGTCGAGGTAGAGAAGAGGGTCCTTCAGGCGCTTGCAGATGGTGGCCATGCGACCCAGAGCAGCGCGCTTGAGCTGCTTGCACTGGAACAAACTCTGTCCATACTTGATGAGACGCACGTAATCTCTGGCGACGGTCTCGATCAAGCTCTTTGCGGTGTTACACTGGCCGAGGGCAATACGGAAGTGGTCGGCGTCGTAGAGGGTGTTGAGCAGATCCTTGTGGAAAGGGTGGATGTCGGCGAGGCGAGGGAAACCGTCCAGGATGGCCGAAAGCTTCTCACCGAACGTCTCTGCGGTGTATTTGACCTTGCGCATGTAAAAGGCCCTGATACGAGTGATCTGGAAGCCCGAGCGAATCTGGGTCGGCAGGCGGCGCTGGGTGCGTGACAGCACGATGTCCAGGAACTCCTGCGAGGTCGGCACCGGCGCGATATCCTTCCATGTTGTCTTCATCTTGGCGCGACGTATGTGTGTGTGTTGTCGCGGTGAGGGAGGGAGGGAGGGATGTAAAGATTCTAGTCCGAGGCTGGCGGCAGCGCAGTATTATTTTCAGGTTCGCCGCTTCCCCAGCTTGACTTTTACTCCGCCAAGCCCTGGCCTGATTAGATAGCGTTCGGCATTGCCCGCAACTCAATCTGTGGTGCGTTCTATGTGAAGTATAATCACAACTGCTTTACTCGGTAGGGAAGTCGTACATTACATATACGGGAGGATTGGCAAGTGAGGCAAGAGTAAACACTGGTTCACGTTCGAGTCTGATGTTATACGAATACCAGTCGGTGGGACCACCCATGAGAAGCACGCCAATATCCGCCGGAGTGAAAGAGAACAGAGAAAAAGGAGGAGAATCGTCAAGTCATGCCGTTTCCCGCAAAATGCCAAATCGGAAGACGCTTTCGCTCGCTGATATCCCATATAGACATAGAAAACCTTGGCCCCATTGATCTGCCCAGCCCGGCACTTTGGGCGATCTTTGCCTGAACGCCGAGAAGAAATCAACCTCTGTAGTAAAAAGTAAAGGAACGAGCAAAGTAGAAAGTCGATGCGGATGTGACGGACGACAGGCTCGGTGTGCGGTTGGAGTTGGTGCACAAGTACGAGACATGCCCATCTCTCTGCAGTTGGGTAGCGGATGGCTGCTGCTCACACTGCGGCCACTTCGGGCGCAGCTGGCACCACAGGGTCGTCGACATGTTCAGTCTCCGCTGAGGCTGCCTTCTCCTTTTCGTTGACGCCTTGGCCGCGGCAAAGTGGGCAAGAGTTTCGGCCTTGGGTCAGCCACTAGAGAATCGTTAGCAAGTGTCAAAGGTTAATATAGCAGTTCGGCGACTTACATGGTCGATACACTCCTTGTGGAACAAATGACCACACTTTGCCAGACGACGAGCAGTCTCTTTCACCTCGAAATCACAGAGGCATACCAAGCATCGGTGGCCAACTTCGAGATAGACTCTGTCAGGATCGCTATCGCCCTTTGTTTCAGCGGTCACTACAGCCATGAGGCGATCAGACGAGGCAGATGTGTCGGTGCTGCTCTCTTCGATCGGAGCCGCCACCACAAGCTCGTAAACGCCGCCTGCAGACTGCACGTCATCGTCAGTCGCCACAGGAGCCTTTGCAGGTCCCAGCAGGGTCGAGAGCAGCATCATGTCTTCGTAAGTCGGGTTCTCCGTGAACAGGCTGGGTGTCGTGAGAATGGGGTGGTTCTCCGGATATGAGCCTCCAAGCACGTAGATGATCCAACTACGACTGTCACTGCCGCGATCTTCGCTGTTCGCATTTGAGTTCCCATCCGTAGCATTGCCGGTAGAAGTGCGTGAAAGGGGAGGTAGGTTATCGGGCTCCACCACACCATTGCGCCGCGGGTGACCAGACGCAAAGCGGGGATAGTGAATGTTTGGTGCAGTGTCTGAGCGACGGTGGCCGCGATAATTATCGGAGTCGTGCGGTTGCGAGAGGAGGTTGTCGCTCGATCGACTCGAATGGAGGGATCCAGTCTCTTCCGTGTGGCTGGCCAACGGACTAGCTGCTGCGCGGTGTAAAGCGCTGTTGCGGCGTGAGTCTGATGCGAAGTCGCGAATGCTGTTGGCGACAAAGCTTGCGGGCCTTGAGTGTGAAGGGGTAGTGTTCCTGCTAGAAATTCGGCTGAGCTCAGGGCTTGGAGACGCGGGAGTCGCGGGCGGAGGTCTGGGTTCTGCTGCAGAACTCGAACTAGCAACACTCCAAGGCCTCTCACGTCGTCGATCAGGCGACCGGTGGTCACGCTGGTCATCGTACCGGTCATTGATACGGCTGCGACCCATACCCAATCCACCCATGCTAGCTCTTCTCCTATGCCTGAAGCTGGTGCCATTCTGAGGCGGGCGAAGAATGGAGTCGATGCTGTCTTGCCCGTGAGCACCAAGAGCGTGCGCCGGTAGAGGCGAGGGGAAATGGCCGAGTGCGTCGATAAAGGGCGGAAGTTCGTCCACGCCGCCACCGGCTCCGGAGTTTGAGTTTGGTGATATCGACCGGATGCCAACAATGATGATCGGCACCATTCGGTTCTCATCGCCGCTTGATGCGTCTCCTTGAGCCTCTTGATTATCCGATCCTCCTGGAGTTCCAAATCGGAACATGCGGAAGAAATTGAGAGGGCCAGATTGGCCACCCTCACCGTTTTCTGGCCCATCACCGCCCTGTCTAAGCGCAGATGCAATCCTCCCATTCTGCAAGGCCCTCAAGAATCCATCAAAACTGCCATCCTCGCCATTACCGCCCATGTCTCCGATGCCTGTGCCTCCGGTCAAACCCCTAGCCTCGCTTAATGCCTGGTGATCGTCTCCCATCAAAGTGGCAGCCGTCGCAGCCGCAGCCACGCTCAGCAATCTGCTCAACATGGTCGCTTGGTCCTCTGTGCCCGTGGGACGCCGTGCTGTGGGAGGCGGTGATCTTCTTCTTCGGAAGCCGGATGTGATGTGCCTGAACGGTCCATCCGGACGCAGGGCGTTGAAGCGGAGGTTGGGAAGACGATTTGAGCCCGAGGACCGGGGTGGCTGCTCGTGCTCGTGCTCGTGCTCGTGCTCTCGGTCCGAGTTGAGTATCTCCTGCTCGAGCATGGAGCGGCGGCGATCGATGGAGGTAGATCCCGGCTGACGGTACTCGCCGTCACCTTCATGAACCAGAGAGTTGCGAGCGGACGACACACGGTTGTGAAGAATGCCTCGTGAATGTGATGGCCGGTTTGCCTCGAGCGCTGCATCGTCCCTTCGGAATATGTTAGATAGCGTGGTGCGTGAGCGCTGTAATGCTGATGGCCGTGACGATCCCGCGTCGCTCGGCAAGGGAGATGTGGATGTGGAAGGCTGCAAGAAGCGCGACAGCCTGTTGGTACTGTTAGAACGTATAGGTAGTCGTCGTCGTACTGGTGTGCTGGAGAGGTTGCTGCCATCTTCGTTGCCTGCGGACTGCGGTTCCTGGGTGCGGAGGAGGTTGGCTAGAGACGACGACTGCCTCCGGCGCTGGGTGGTGCTGTCATCTACGGCGGGCGCAGAAGCCTGGCGGTCGCCTCTGAGAGGCTGCGAAGCGCCCTGACCCATGGCTGCGGTGAGCCAACTATTTCATATCCACCACCAGATCGATATATCCTCCTCCTACTCGCGGGCGTGAACGATGGAAGTCGTTGTGGTGATGAGAGCAATATAGTAGTGATGTCGAGGCCGTTGTGTCAGCGAGCAGTAGCGATTATGTGGGCAGTCAAGTGTTGGAGGGCGATGTAGCGATAGCACAGGAGTGATTGGTTGATGGAGGTGGGAGGGTGGGTTGTGAGTCGGTCAGCTGTGCAGGAAGCGGGCGCGCGCGTCGTGTGTCGTGTCGAGAGTTGTGGGACGAGTAGCCGACGAGGCAAAGAATTCGAAGGTTCCAGGCTGACGAGTGAGTGAAGGATGTGGATGAGGTGAGAGGATGCAGGCAGGTAGGGTAGAGTGTGAGTGGTGAGCGAGTAGTGAGCGAGCGACCAAGGACCTCTGGCCACCGTCTCGGAATCGAGGCCGTGATAGAGGCTCCGGCTGGCTGGCTGGCTGGCTGGCTGCTAGTCAACTTTAGCCTGTCACGCGAGCCTGTATAATAATATGCTTCTGCCTCAGGAGCGAGGCGTGGACTTTTGACTTCACTTCTTCGTCAAAAGAGATGATAAATCTTAACTACCTTAGGTACATGCCTTGCATTTCCCTCTTCAAGCCTGTCGAGTGGCACAAACTACTTCACTACAAGTGTTACGAGATAACATGGAACTCATAGTCGACGAGCAGCTCGTGTGCAAATATCTGCTACCTACAGTATATGTACTCACCAGCCTATTACTTCCCATCTCCAAACCCATTCGCCTCCTCGGAATCTGGCAGCGTCGGTGATTGGTGGCGCCGCGTGGCCGCAAGCCGCTTTTCAGTCCATGTGGAGGCACTCGAATCTGAGACACACTACCAAAAGAGCTTGATTGACTGCTGCTGCTATTTCCGTCACATATTTGACCAGTCTCAATATCTCGCTCCTCTACCGCCGACACCAGCAAAACGTCAAGCGTAGCCAGGCCTCCAAATCCGCATGCTGCCACCAAGACACGCTGGGTCAAAGCCTCACAGCTATCGGCATTTGAAGCCTTGCGGCGACCACTGCGCTTTGATTCGCCCGACGCCTCACCACATGGAACGCGCGCCAGCGCCATAGCAGCATCTCCCGAGCCTTAACACGAATCTATTACATGCAAAACATCTCCGTCTGACACCTCCCGGCCTTCCCGTTTCAGCTTGGGTATGCCCACTTTCGCCCCGGCATACCGGCCGACAAAGGCTCAGCAGGCTTTTCTCACCCATGAGCAAAAACGTGAGGCGAAAAAGCGAAAACGGGACGAAGAAGACGACGACCAGAGCGATGCATCGGCTTCCGCGCAGTCTTCCGATTCGGACGACGCAAAGCCATACATCTCGGCTTCGGCTCCATCCATTGTAAAAAAGACTGACCCTTACCACGTCGCCGGTCTGTCACGCGAGCATCCATTGCCTCGATACCCCTTTCCTCATGCTTCTGTCAAGCCCAGCGATGCTCCCCAAAAATCATCTCATGAGGAGCTCGCAGCTTTGAATCCGCCTCTATATGTGCCAAAGCCTGAAAACGAGGAACACGCCACCTCTTTGAAACGAAAACACCTAGGCAACGTTACAGCCATTTTGCATCGTTGCATGCTGAATGGAGATTGGGAGCGCGCCTCCCGAGCTTGGGGATTGCTAGCACGCACCGAAATCAATGGGTTGGGCATCGATGTTCGCCAACATGGACGTTGGGGAATTGGTGCTGAAATCCTGATCCGGCGAGAGCAGGCAAAGGTAGCGCAAATCCCAGCAACATCAGCCAGACGGAACAGCGACAATGACACCAGTCTCGTTCACGACGACGAAGGCAATACGTCAACCTCAAAGTTCGCAGATGAGGGCTTCAAGCTGGCACGAGAATATTATGAACGGCTGGTATTGCAGTATCCTCATACACCACACACTCAACACACGGTCAATGCAAAAGTCTTCTACCCTGCCCTCTTCAACATCTGGGTGTACGAGGTCCAAGCCCGATACAAGCACTTGCGAGCTGAGTCTTTCAAAGCCCGAAGATCGTCGTCTCACAGCATCACCAGCGACAACGACAGCGAAAACAACGGTTCACAGCAAGCTCCCTTCAGTCGGGACCTGTTGACCCGCGAAATCGAAGACGCAACTGCTATTGCAGATCGCCTCGATCAGCTGCTCCTCAGCCCGCCCTACGATATCAGCGAACCGCTGCTCAAAATCCGAGGCATGATTGGGCTGTGGCTGTCCGATATGTACAAGTCGTTGGCGGACGCTAGCTCGCGGCCTTCTGGTGACTTCTCGTCTAGTCCTCCTGGTATTCGCGACGAATACGCCGATCGCGTCACTGTTGCGCACAACCGACAGAAGGCGTCGAGGGAGAGGAGGCGTGCCAGGGAGCTCCTGGCTAAAGTCGCTGGGCAAGACTCTTCAGCCAACATTGCTTTGAGGGCCGCAGATGCAGAGGACATGTCTGAGTGAATGGCCGAGGAGATGACGACCTCGCCCATCGGTTAACCAAGAACCACTGTAGGGCAGCGATACAACGCGCTTGCATCGACTGAATACGCCATGATCAACACGATCCACGTTCCCCAACATAATGGTGCTTCGTCCCGCCTGACGAGTCTCCCAACGACGCGCCGACACGCGGGTCGGAGCGAGCTAATTGCCTCTTCACATCGGCGCCTAAAACCTTCATGAACAAGACCGGAGTAGCAACGCTCAAACCGTCTTGTGGAAACCCGCCGTCCGCCGCACATCGGCACTCGCTGGCAACAAGCCCGCACGACGATCCGATCCGACCAAGGAGAAAAAAAGCCAAAATATCATAATGGAGCTATCTTCGACAACCCGGGTCGTTCAGATGCTGTAGTGACTAAGATATGGAAAACAAACGCATCATCGGATACACTTACCACCGAAGCATGAAGCCAGAAACAAACAACGAACAGACACTCTCAGACAAGATGGCACCAGCAATCGGAAAGTCAGCCGGCGAGCAAACGGCCGCATGTCATAGACGAACAGCCCAAATGTTTCAAACCATGACAGACTCTTCCTTTACGTACAGAGACGTCACAGAGTAGGGCTTGTAAAAAGACAATTCATTCATCTATTCATCCACTCGTTCCATTCCACATACTTTTGTTTATAGAAAAACATCCGAATCTGACCGTCTAGCTCGACGACGACAGAAGGGGCACAATTCCAATAGGAAGCAGACCCCTCCCCTAAACCTTCAACAGTTTAAGCAAGAGCCTAACGTCCTTGACATCAGTCTCCTCCTCAGCAACAGCCGCGAGGCTGCCGTCGTCCTTGACAACACCCTTGCTAGCAGCCTTTGTGAAAGCAGCAGCCTGCTGCGCAAACATCTCCTCGATGACGCGCTCGTGCTCGAGCCTGACGCCCTCTGCGGCAGCAGCCTCATCGGAGCTCTTCTCCTTGACGGTCTCGCCATCAGCAGCGACGGGGGCGGAAGCAAGGACGGTGTAAGCGAGCTTGACGTCGTCGGTGGGGACGAGGCCGGCGCGCTTGCGGAGGCGCTGCACGCGGTTGAGGACTTCGCGCATGAGACCTTCTTGCGCCAGCTCGGGGTAGGCGAACGAGTCGAGCAGGACCATGACTTGGCCGTCGATGGCGGGCTCGTAGTTCGCGGTGGCGGGGTCCTGCTTGAGACCGCGGTTGACGCGCAAGTCTTCGGCGAGGAGCTCGTGGCCCTCGACGGTGACCTTGCCGGTCTCGAGGAAGGCGTGGATCTGCTCGGCGGTGAGGGCAGGCAGGGCCTTGCGGATCTTGGCGGCGTCCTTCTTGAATTTCATGCCGAGGTTCTTGACGTCGGCTTGCACCGAGTACTCGACGCCGTAGCTCTTCTCGTCGGTGGTGAGGATGAGGTCGCGGACGTTGAGCTCCTCGAGGATGTAGTTTTCGAGGGTGTGGACGTCGTCCAGGAATTGCTGGTCTTGGTGCAGGACCACAAGGGTCTTGAGGGGTGTCTTCAGGGACAGGGTGCGACGGTCACGGCACAGGCGGCCGAGCTCGATGACCTTCTGCATGGCTGCGACGCGGCGCTCGACAACGGGGTCGAAAAGCTCTTCGCGGACAGTAGGGAATTGCAGGAAGTGGACGCTGCGGACGTCCTTGCCCTCTGTCATCGAAGGAGGGAGATGGGGTGCCAGACGCTCGAAGATGTTGTCGGCGAGGAAGGGAATGAAAGGAGCGAGAGCACGGACAAGAGTCTCGACAACTTCGTAGAGTGTGTTGAGAGCGTGCAGTGTTTCGTTGCCCTCCTCGTCAGCGGAAGCACCGCTTGCCTTGGGAGCGGCTTGGCCCTTTAATCTGTTGCGGTTGAAGCGGATGTACCAGTTGGTGGTGTCGTCAACCATCTTCAGAAGCCTAGGCACGACGGTGTAAAGCCTGTATGCCTCCATCTCGGCGTTGACGTATTGGAGAAGGGACTGTGTGGAAGCCAGGATCCAGCGGTCCATGACGTTCGAGTTTGTCTTTTGAATTTCCGGGTCAAAGACGAAGCCAGAGCCGGTGTTCTTCTTGTAGAGCGTGGCTTGTTGCGCGAAGAAGTTGTAGCTGTTCCACAATGGCAGGAGCACGCCAGATACTATCTGCTTGACACCCTGCTCGCTGAAGCGCAGAGGCTCTCCGCGCACAACGGGTGAATCGATCAGGTAGAGACGGAGTGCGTCGGAGCCGTACTTGTCAATGACGACCATTGGGTCGGGGAAGTTCTTGAGCGACTTGGACATCTTCTTACCGTCCTCGGCCAAGACAATACCGTTGACAACGCAGTTCTTGTACGGGAAGGTGTCGAACAGGTGTGTGCCAAGGACTGAAAGAGTGTAGAACCAACCGCGAGTCTGGTCAAGACCTTCAGCAATGAAGTCACCGGGGAACTTGGTGAACAACTCCTTGCCAGGTCCATCAGTGGGTGACATTCCCGAGTCAGGGTTGGAGGCGTCGAAGCCAGGGTAAGCGAAGGGGTAGTGTGAGGAAGCATAAGGCATGCTGCCTGACTCGAACCAGCAGTCAAAGACTTCCTCAACACGCTTGAGGTCGCCCTTGCCCTGCTTGGAGGGGATGGTGATGTGGTCCACGGAGTCGCGGTGAAGATCCGTGATCTCGCCCTTATAGCCGGACAGCTCCATGAGCTCAGCAACAGAGCCGATGCAGATGACCTCCTCGTGGTCTTCGGAAACCCATAGAGGCATCGGGGTACCCCAGTAGCGGTTGCGCGAAACGTTCCAGTCCTTTGCAGAAGCGAGCCAGTTTTGGAAACGACCAGTCTTGACCATCGAAGGCACCCAGTGAGTCTCTCCAAGGTTCTCGAGTAGTTGCGGGACAATGTTCTCGACCTTGATAAACCAACTGGGCACAGTGCGCTGAATGAGGGGGGTCTTGGATCTAGGGCAGTGGGGGTATCTATGGGTGATCTGAGACTTGCGCACCAATCTTCCGATAGTTTCAAGGTGCTTGATAATGTTCTTGTCGGCAGCCTTGACGTATTGACCCTCGAAATCGGGAACGTCGCTGGTGTATTCTCCACTCGGGGTCAGAGGGCAAGGTGGTGGTCGATCGCCACTGATGATACCGTAGCGCCATGAGATGTTGTAATCGTCCTCGCCGAATGCGGGCGACTGGTGGACGACACCCACACCGTCATCCTGCTTGACGTATGTGTCGAGCAACACCTTGAAGGCAACCTCGCCAAAGGTGTTTGTGAAGTAGTTGAAGATGGGCTTGTAACGCCAGTCCGCAAGGTCCGAACCCTTGCTCTTCCACAAAACCTTGTACTTGGCCTTCTTGGGGTCTTTGTAAAGCACCTTGAGACCGGCCTCCAGCATGAGGTAGCGCTTGTCGCTCTCGGTGTCGTGTACAAGGAGGTATTCGTAGTCGGGGTGAACACAAAGTGCCAAATTGCTGGGCAATGTCCAGGGTGTGGTGGTCCATGCAACAAAGTTGATCTCGTCGCTTCCGGCAGCCTTGAGTGCCTCCTCGACCTTTGCGCGGACTGACTCGGGCTGTTCGCTCGGAGGCAGAACGGGGAACGAGACGGTGACGGCAGGGTCCTGCACATCCTTGTACTCTTCTTGAGCCTCGCTCTTGCTGAGTGGTGTGTTGAGCGCGGTGCTGTATGGCAGGACGCGCGCACCGTGGTAGACCAGGTTTTTCTTGTGAAGTTGCTTGAACACCCACCAGCAGCTCTCCATGAAGGTCGGGTTCATGGTCTTGTAGTCCCGGTCAAAATCGATCCAGCGTCCCAGCCTGCCAATGACTTTCCTCCACTCGTTTGCGTAGGTCATGACGACCTCTCTGCACCTCCTGTTGTACTCGGCAATACCGATCTGGTCCACGGCAGCCTTGCCTCTCACACCAAGCTCTTCCTGCAGCTGCTTGTCGATGATCTGCTCAATCGGCACACCGTGGGTGTCCCAACCAAAGCGACGCTCGACATAGCGGCCGCGCATGCTCCAGTAGCGAGGGATGATGTCCTTGATCGTCGAGGCGAGTAGGTGGCCATAGTGGGGAGTTCCGGTCGCAAAGGGAGGACCGTCGTAGAAGACATATGGAGGGTTGTCCTTTGTGAGTTCGAGTTGGCGGTGGAAGGCATTGCTCTCTTCCCAAGCCTTCAGCACACGCTCCTCCTCGGCGGGGAAGTTGATGGAGCCCATATTGTCGTCCTCGAGTTGCAGACACCGGGCAAGTATCTGTTTGGTGAGTTTTTCGAGTGTTGTTCAAAGTGACAGTGACGGGAAGCCCTCTAAACCAAAGTGTGAGTAACAAAAGTTCGCGGCTCGATGCGGGGTGAGTGAGCGAGCGACTGCGGCACCGCCACGCGATTAGATAAGGTAAGTGAACACGAGAGACGAAAACCAACAAATATACGTACCTGGGTATTCCCAAGGTAGAGACACATTTCATCTAACCGTGTCACTGTCATGTTATTTGATCGTTCTGGGTTCATCACGAGATACCGGATCAGTTCAATAACACGTTGTATCTCACTGGATCGAAACTACAGTAAGGAATTGGTGGTACCACATGCTTTGGTTTATTGAGAATCGATAAGTGCCATTGAGATACGATGCTTTCTTCAATGCTATCTCACTGGATCCGGGGCTCTCAGGTGCTCATACTATCAGGCTCGGCCTGCTGAAGTTTATTGGTTGCCAATGAGATGTTCGATCGCAAGTGTCAAGTGTCGCAGAACGTTTCTGGCATTGATTGCAACAATCGATGCCGACTTGAATTGTTAACCCCAACTTGACCGCAGGAACAGCATATCATTCAGTCTATTGCTGATCAAGTATCTATGATATGAGAGTCGTCCGTGAACATCGTTAGCCTGCTAGACAAGAAATATCCCCCAAATCAGTTCAACAAGACAGATGGCAAGGGTTAGAGTTGGTGTTAGGTTGTCAGGGATCCCGTATCAATCGCCAAGTTGACTCTGTGGAACAGGTTACCATCGAATCCAACGATCCACGTGTCTTTCTTGTCTTTACTTACCGTAAGTTAGACTTCCTAGGGGAAGAAGTCAACTCTAATCGATGTTATTAGTGATCGATCGCATTGCGAACTCGCCTACGATAACTTGCTAAGCTGGGCCCGTCGGGCTCATGTCGGCGATCCAATTTTGCAACACATGATATGTTTTGAATCCAAGATGGATAGTATCTTCGCCCCCTTAGTTTAACGGTTAGAACAGAGGTCTCATATCGTTTAGATATGACTACAACGCAGTTGCAGAGATCCTCAGATATGAGTTCGATTCTCATAGGAGGCAATCATTCCTAA